>Ga0123354_10000273_pt1 | contig 46685 bp, 21 predicted proteins | sample TergutLab28metaG_2_FD_97872 | JGI IMG/M metagenome (GOLD analysis project Ga0123354, IMG submission 97872) | Labiotermes labralis P4 segment gut microbial communities from Petit-Saut dam, French Guiana - Lab288 P4 | ecosystem: Host-associated > Arthropoda: Insects > Digestive system > Gut ... | reverse complement strand
TCTGCCCAACGCGGAGTTCCTTGCCGACACGACCTCCCTCACCGACGCCAGGGCCCTGACCCGGCACGTCACCGGCCACCGACAGGTCACCGACACATACCTGCTCAACCTTGCCATCGCTCATGGCGGTGTCTTGGCGACCTTCGACACGAAGATCCGTGCCTCGCTCAAACCCTTCGACCGCAAGCATGTCCATGTGATCTCAGAGCGATAATGGCGATCGCCGAGCCCGCGAGATCGTCAACGGCCTGATCGTGAGAACCTGGAGCGCGTACCCACCAACCACCTTCAGGCGCATAGTAGAAAAGTCGGCAGGGAGACTCTTGTCGAGGACGCGCAGCGCCTCGGACCATGGGGGTCTCCTCGAAGTAGGGATCCTAGGGACCGTAGCCGGTGCGACTCCCCCGCCAACCCTGGTCGCACCGGCTGCGGCCGAGAAGCCCACCCGTGGGACAGGGCTGGGTAGGATGAAGGGGAACTGTAGGCACCGGGAGGGGTCGTGGACCGCAAGAAGCTGCCAATCGGCATCCAGTCGTTCCGCAGGATCCGGACTGAAGACTATTACTATGTCGACAAGACGCAGTTTGCCCTGCAGCTGGTCGAGCAGGGCTCGTACTATTTCTTATCGCGTCCGCGACGCTTCGGCAAGAGCCTGTTCCTGGATACCCTCGCTGAGATGTTCGCTGGGAACAAGAAATTGTTCGACGGCTTGGCGTGCTACGACGCCTGGGACTGGGGCACGGTGTATCCCGTGGTGAGGATCAGCTTCGCCTCGGGGGTGGGGCCCACGCGCGAGGGTCTGGACGAAAGGACCCACGAGATCCTCGCCGACAACGAGCAGCGGCTAGGCGTGCCGACCGGGTCGGGGACGATCCCGGGCAGGTTGTCCATGCTGGTCCGCAACGCCGAGGCTGCGTACGGACAGCGGGTCGTGGTGCTGGTCGACGAGTACGACAAGCCGATCCTGGACATCATCACCGACCCCGAGGCTGCCCAGCAGATGCGTGACGGGCTCCGTCACCTGTACTCAGTGCTGAAGGACCTCGACGACCAGCTGAAGTTCGTCATGCTGACGGGGGTGTCGAAGTTCTCCAAGGTGAACATCTTTTCCGGCCTGAACAACCTCGAAGACATCACCTTGAGTCCGCAGTACTCGACGGTCTGCGGATACACCGAAGAAGACCTCGACACAGTGTTCGCCCCCGAGCTGGACGGGCTGGACCGCGAGAAGGTCCGCGAGTGGTACAACGGGTACAACTGGCGCGGGGGGGCCGTGTACAACCCGTTCGACGTGCTGCTGCTGTTCCGCCACAAGGAGTTCGGCCACTACTGGTTCGAGACCGCGACGCCTAGCTTCCTGGTGGAGACGTTGGCTCGGCGTGGTTCGTACCTGCCCCAGCTGGCTGGCCTGGAGGCGTCGAGCACCCAGCTGGGGATCTTGGACGTGGGGAACCTGTCGACGGTGGCGTTGTTGTTCCAGACCGGATACCTGACGATCGACCCGGACCGGTCCGAGCCTCCAGACGTGTACCGGCTGAAGTACCCCAACGCCGAGGTCCGCACGAGCCTGTCGGCCGCGTTGCTGGACTACCTGCGCCCGATGGACGCCGAGACTGCTGGGACTGGCCCGACCGCCCTGCGCCGCCTGCTTGCTGAAGCGGACTTCGACCGGTTGCGCGCCTACGTGTCGGCGATGTTCTCCGGCATCCCCACGAACTGGCACACCAGGAGCCAGATCAGGGGGATCGAGGGGTACTACGCGTCGGTGTTCTACGCCTACTTCGCCGCCGCCGGACTGACGGTGATCACCGAGGACGCGTCGTCGACCGGCCGGGTCGACATGACAGTACGCACCGCGACAGGGATCTTCGTGTTCGAGTTCAACGTCGTCCCTCCCGCACCGGCTGGCTCGGCCATGGCCCAGATCCAGACCCAGCGGTACACCGACAAGTACCTCGCCGAAGGACTCCCGGTCTACCAGATCGGCGTCGAGTTCTCCCCCGAGACCCGCAACATCGCCGCCTTCGACGTCGAACAAGTGGCATGACGAGCGCCTTGACCGACGAGCTGATCGTGCGATATGTGCCACAGCCGCCGAACCGCGTCGAAGTCGTCGCTTCTATCCCGCGTCCCACTTCAGGGCGGAGAAGTCGCCGACCGCGAGCCTGTCGCGCTCGATGAACACCATCAGTTTGTTGGCGTCCTGCCAGCACCAGCCAAACATGTCTTCGTGCGAGTGCAGCGTGAGAAGCGCTACCCAGTCGTCCCCGGGGGTCGGGTTGTAGCCGAGGCTGTAGTACGACGGGTATCCCAGCAGGTAGTCGGTCGCGAGCACGAAGGTCGGGTCAGGTTCGTCGCCCGCCCGGACTGTCCGCAGGGCGTAGGGCCACCCAGGGTCGTCGATCAGCGAGTCCAAGATATCGAAGTCGAACGGCCATTCCTCTCGCATAAAATGGTCGCGTGGCATGTCGTACTCGCCACCGGTCAGCGTGATGCGACGACCTGGCACCTTCCCCTTGTGCGGAGCTTTCTTCTTCACGAGCGCATCCAGGTCATCGAAGTACCAGACCTTCAGATAGCCGTCGTTACCCCAGAAGAGCTCTCCCCCGAAGTCTGAGTCTGGGTCGTAGTCCGCGTAGAACAGCGACAGCAACCCGTGGGACGGCAACGGGTCGGGGCGGTCGACAATCTCCGCAAAGTTGATCTGGCCCAAGAAGTAGTAGAGAAAGGTGTCGTGCTCGGGCCACTGAAAATCGGCCGGCACCATGGGGCTCCCGCCGAACTGGCTCTGCACCCCGTCCGGCTTTTCAGGTGTGATCGTGATTCGGACGCATGGCCGCAGCAGCCCCCGGAGGAACTCGCGGTGCTCCGCAAGGTCCGGCGCGCTGGTGATGACCTTCTCGAACGTCTCAAGATCCATCAGGGCTCCTCTGGCTTGCCTGTGATGTTACCCGCAGCGTCCTTACTGCCAAAGCTCGGGTGGAAGACGGCTGCCGGTACCTGCCCAGTCGTCGATCCACTGTTCACGGCGGGCGAACAGGTCGTCCTCGCTCTCGCCGTCGGCACGTAGAACGCCGGGCCGTCGACAAGGTTCTTTGCCATGGCGAAGAACATGATGTTGTCCCGGATCGACCCGGTCGACTTTTGGACGCTCATGCCCCTCCCGTCTGGTCATCGAGGTTCATGGCCAGTCTAGTCCTCGTATCCTCGTCCTGTCGGCGAAGGCCTTGTCCGCGACCCAGCTCTGGGTCACCCCGGCTTCCGTCGATCGGTTGCGGCACACATCCTGATGGCCAGGCGATCGGCCCCAGGTGGAGGGCACGGTAGATGCCGTGGCCGAGGCGTTCGAGGTGCCCTGAGGCGGCAAGCCGCGACAGGTGCAGACCCCGAGAACGAGACGTGGCTGTTCTCGGTGGTCGCCGTGGTGGCCGTGCTGACCGACCAACCCGACGCGGCGAAGGCTCGCAAGTCCTGGAACAAGCTCAAGCAGCGCCCGCGGGAGGAGGGGGACCAAAACGGTGACAGAGTGTCCCCAGTTGCGTCTGACAGCGGACGGAAGGCGGCGCCTCACAGACGTCGCCGACGAGGGCGTCTGGCCCAGTCGGTCCCCAGCAAGAAGGCTGAACCGTTCAAGACATGGCTTGCGCGTCGTGCTCGTCCGCCAGGTACGTCTTTGCGCGTGCGCGTGCGCGTGACGGGTGGGGCCGGGCATTGCTCTTTCGCAGAGCGGGTTTCTCAGGAGTCGGGGTCGGCGATCTCGCAGAGGACGGACTGCATCTGGTCAAAGTGAGCCTTGGTGCCGGACGCGTAAATCATCCAAACGTCGTCGTCTTCGTACATGACGACGATGGAGTCGTCGTCGTGGTTGCCGAAGAACTCTGTGCCGCGGGTGCGCTGGAAAGGTGCGGCCTTGACGGCAAACCGTTCCCCGACCGTGGGAAGGTCGTCCAGCTCGACGGAGCACAGTCCTGAGCTGAACGGAAGAGCGAAGACGGCTTGTAGATGAGCCATCGAGGTCAGGAAGTCGCTGACGCTGTCGGACTCGCGCGACCAAGTCTGCGGTCCTTCGCTGACCCAGACCGGGGGATCCGATTGCGCGGCGTCGGCAGCGAGGACAGCCCAGGCATAGTTGCCCTGGTTCTCTCCGTAGAAGACTTGGTAGTCTGGCTGGTCCATCCAGTACGGGTAGTTCCACTCCGGGTGGGCCGCCTGGATTTCGTATTCTTTGACGACATCGCTGGGCTCCACCAGGCTGTCCTGCGTCTGGTTCAGTGGTCGGTGAGCGCCCAGCTGACGGTAGTAGGCATCCAGGACAGCCGGTATGGGACCCCACAGAGCGGCGAACTCGGCGAGTTGCTCGCCGGTGAAACCGTGGTCGTCTGTGATGGCCCACAGCCGCCGGATCGTGTCGAAAGTAGGTGCCGCGGGCTCACCAGCAGTGTGCATTGGCTAGAAACCTCCCATGCCATCAAAAGGGGCCATAGCCGACGTCTGATCGACGCTGTGTCCACCCCGTGCGAACGAAAACGCGTCGTGCGAACCTAGAGGTTAGCACGACGCAATCTTGTTCGCACCTCGGCGAGCACGCCATCACTAAAGGGTGACGGTTCGGCCTACCGCCTGGGATGGCGTGGATCCAGTAGCGCATAAGGTCACAGGGTCGCGCGGACTGCTTTTGTTGCTTCGACGAGGTGTTCCAACGACGGGTTGACTTCTTCGTAGCGGCGGGTTTTGAGGCCGCAGTCGGGGTTGACCCACAGCAGGTCGGGGGCGATCTGGGTGGCGGCGCCAGACAGCAGCGTCGTCATCTCGGCGGCGGAGGGGACGCGGGGGGAGTGGATGTCCCACACGCCGGGGCCGATTCCTCGGGGGTAGCCGTGGGCGGCGATGTCGGCGACGATCTCCATCTTGGAGCGGGCGGCTTCGATGGAGGTGACGTCGGCGTCGAGGCCGTCGATGGCTTCGATGACTTCGCCGAACTCCGAATAGCACAGGTGGGTGTGGATCTGGGTCTCGGCGCGGACGCCGGAGGTGGCCAGGCGGAACGAGCGCACGGCCCAGTCCAGGTACCAGGACTGGTCGGCAGACTTGAGGGGGAGAAGCTCGCGCAGGGCGGGTTCGTCGACCTGGACGACGGGGATACCTGCGGACTCTAGGTCGGCGATCTCGTCGCGCAGGGCCAGGGCGACCTGGAAGGCCGTGTCGGCCAACGGCTGGTCGTCGCGGACGAACGACCAGGCCAAGATGGTGACGGGGCCGGTGAGCATACCTTTGACGGGTTTGTCGGTGAGCGACGCGGTGTACGACGACCATTCGACGGTGATGGGGCCGTGGCGGGTGACGTCGCCCCACAGGATCGACGGACGGGTGCAGCGCGAACCGTACGACTGGACCCAGCCGTTGGCAGTGACGGCGAAACCGTCGAGGTTCTCGGCGAAGTACTGGACCATGTCGTTGCGCTCAGGTTCGCCGTGGACGAGCACGTCCAGGCCCAGGGTCTCCTGCAGCTCGACGACGCGGCGGATCTCGGCGCGCATCTCCTCGTCGTACGCCTGCGCGCTCAGGTCGCCGCGGTTGAACGCTGCGCGGGCGTTGCGGATCTCCTGGGTCTGGGGGAACGAGCCGATCGTCGTGGTGGGCAGGGGAGGCAGGTGCAGACGCGCCTCCTGGGCGGTGCGGCGCTCGTCGAACGGGCCGCGGGTGAACGACGCGTCGCCCAGCGCACCGGCACGGTCGCGGACCTGCTGGTTGACCACGCCGGGGGCGCAGGCCCGGTCGGCCAGGGCGTCAGCGGCGGCCATGACCTGGGCGTGGATGGCTTCGCGGCCTTCGGTCAGACCCTCAGCGAGAGTGACGACCTCGGCGACCTTCTGGTCGGCGAACGCCAGCCACGACGCCAGGCGCGGGTCGAGGGCAGGTTCGTCGGCCACGTCGTGGGGGACGTGGAACAGGCTCGTGGACGTGGCCACGGTCACCCGGGCCGCGCCGAGGGTCTCCAGCTTTTCGAGCACCGACAGCTTGGCGTCCAGGTCGGCGCGCCAGATGTTGTGGCCGTCGATGACACCGCCGACCAAGGTCACGTTGGCAAGGCCCGGGACGGGGGAGGCCGGGGCGGACCCACGCACCAGGTCCAGGCCGATCGCATCGACGCCGGTCGCAGCCAGCGCTGCCAGGTGGTCGCCCAGGTCTGCGTACGGTGCGGCGACGAACAGGGCCGGACGGCTCGGAAGCGTCGGGCTACCGGTCTCGCCGACGGGGTGCCGGCCCCTGATACGCGGCGCGTTCGCCGTGGTGAGCCGGGTGTACACCCTGGTCACGATGTCAGATGGCACCGCGAGCATGTCAGAGACCAGAGCCGGTTCGTCCAGCTGAACCCAGGTCGCCCCGGCCGCAGCCAGGTCGGCGAGCATATGCACGTACACCTCGACCAGCTCGTCGAGCCGCTCCATCGGCGACCAGCCCTCAGGGGCGCCGGGCGCGGCTTTGGACAGGGCCAGGAAGGTGATGGGCCCGACGAGGACCGGGCGGGTCAGCACCCCGGCGTCGAGGGCTTCGACGAACTCGGCGACCAGGCGCGAGTGGCCGCCGCCGCACGCCGTCAGCTGCAGGTCGCAGTAGCACTTGCCGTCGGCGGTGGCGCCGGTGTAGCGCAGGGGGGTGTCCGGGCCGATCTCGGGGACGAGGTAGTGGTAGTTCGTGTCGAACCACTTGGTCATCTCCAGCGGCAGGTCGTCGCCGCGGCCCCGGGCGATCGTGGAGTACCCGGCCAGGCCGACCTGCCCGTGGTGCACCACGTCGACGAACCGCTCCGGGATCGCGTTGACCAGCAACGCCATGTCGAGCATGTGGTCGTAGAAGGAGAACGCCGACGGGATGGACGCGTCCTTGGCGCCCAGCCCCAGCTCGACCAGCCGGTCGCGGGTGCGTGCACGCAGGTCAGCGGCGACCTGTTCGACGTCGGCGGCGCTGGTCTTACCTGCCCAGAACGACTCCAGCGCCCGTTTGAGCTCACGGCGCGGGCCGATGCGGGGGTAGCCGAGGATCGTGGCGGCGGGGAAGGCGGGGGTCATGGCTGTCTCCTGGTGGGTTGCGCCTCGGGGCGGGTCAGGTGTCCGCCAGCAGTGGCGCAGGCCTGGCGGGTCACGATGTCTCCTAGTCTGGTGAGCAGTCTCTGGGGCAGAGGGTACGGGAAACGCACGTCGCCCGACGACCTGGGCTGCATCCAACCGCCCGGACCGCAACCACCACCTGGGCGGGACCCGTCCCGCAACGACCAGGCCGCCGCCTCGACACCGTGGTCAAGACCGGGGGAAGGCCGCGACGACGACGGACGACCCGGTGGCAGCCACCAGACAGCGCTCCCGCTCAGGGGTCGCTCCAGACTGTGTGGACGCACTCGTCGGAGGTGACGAACGGCGACAGGTCTCCCGAGCAGTGGGCCAGCCACGCGAGCCAGGAACCTGTTGCCGCCGCAGCGGTCTTGTCGTCGCGCGACAACATGTGCGTGTCGGTGATCGCTGAGGCCGCCATCGACAAGACGAGGACCGCTGCCGCAGCGGATGCGGTGGCTGCCCGCCGACGACCTGACGTCAGGGGTCCGGCAAACCTGTCGGCCACGTGCATGACCAACAGCCCCAAGGCAAAGACGAAGAGGAAGTTCAGGATGCGCGAAGTCCTTGGGTAAAGCTGTACGAGACCCGTCTCGTACATCTGCGACGCGAAATACATACGCATCACCCACGCTGAGAGCGCAGCGAACACGATGAACTTGGTCGACATACGATCCCAGCTGATAGCAGCCAGCCCACCCAGAGCCGCCACGAGCAGGAGGGTGAATACCCCAACGTTGACGAAGTCGCCGGCTGGCGGTGTGAAATCGTACTCGTCGGCACCCGGGGTGCCTCGGTACAACAAGAAGTACGCCGGGTCGTTCCGGGTGTCGCTGTAGAAGTAGTCGTCGTTCATCGTCCCGACCACGAACACCAGTCGGAACACGTACACGCCAGCAGATGTCAGAAACGCTGCGGCGGCGACTAAGGCGTCCAGCAGCGTCTTCAGCCTGTCCGGCGAGACGAAAAACGCGTGCACGGCCAGCCCGAGACAGGCCAGCACACACCAGAAGAACCATCCGGAGTATGTGATGCACACAATCCCGATCCCAGCACCGAGACCTGCGGCGGCCCCCATCCGTCGACGGTCTGAGAGCCGACCGCGCGACGGCTGTGAAAGGCTCGCCAGCAGGCGGATCGACATGACGACGAACAGTGCCATCGTCAGTGCTTCGAACGGTTTTACCGGGTTGAACAGGGGTAACGACGCGAACACAGGGACCAGTGCCCAACCTGGCGGCAAGATCATCCTGCTGCCCAGGTAGACCAACGGCAGCGCTGCCATCGTCAGGGCGAGCATCAGTAGCTTCAGGGCGAGGCTCGCGGGAATGTCCAACACCTTGGCGACGAGTGCCGCGGACCACATCACAAGCGGAGGATAGTTGGCAGAAACAGCGAAAGGGCCTTCCGCCATCACGCTCTCTGTCCAGTCCAGATAGGCTCTCGCGTCCCCGAAGGCGCCGCCGTACATATAGTCTGTACCTCGCAGCGCAAACCACGAACCGGCAGCGACGAACCCTGAGGCGACCCCGCTGACCCCCGACCAGCAGACAGCCCGCAGTCGTTTTCCTGCAAGCGCGTCCTTGATGCGGAAACTCACCACCAGACCGACCACGATGGCAGCACCGGCAGCGACGGCCACCATATGCAGTGTTGCTTCCGCCGAGATCTGGGCCGTCCGGTCCGTGGGGTCGTAGGCGATCAGTTTTGTGACGGGCAGGAACATGGCTGCGACAGCCAGGCCTGCGAGCAGCTCTCCCGTGCGCCACAGTGCACCACGCACCTTGTGCGGATTTTTTCGCACCCCTTTAGCTGTGCCGCCCTCTGGTTTCTGCGCGGTGTGCTCGTCCACGTGGGGTTGGCCGGGGTCGAGGAGCGTGCCCGGGGCGCTGGCACGTCTGAGCTCGTAGAGACCAGGAACGCTCATCATGGGCCGCCATCGTTCCACGGCCTCCGCAGGTCCGCCTGGCGGGCGTCGTCGAGGTCGTGGTCAGGACCGGGGGCGGGGTACGCCGCCGAGGTGGGTGGCGGCCAGGAGGTCGAGGGCGGGGCGGTGCTGGTTGAAGGTGTAGACGTGGATGCCGGGGGCTCCTCCAGCCAGGACGGCTTCGACGAGGTCGGCGGTGGCGGCCACACCTGTGCGGTGGCGGGCCTCGGGGTCGTCGACGGCGGACAAGCGGTCGAGGAGGTCTTGGGGTGGGTCGACTCCGGCGAGGTGCCCGACGCGGGTCAGACGGTCGGGGTCGGTTGCGGGCAAGATGCCGGGGATGATGGGGATCGTCACACCGGCGGTACGGGCTTCGGCGACGAGGGCCAGGTAGCTGGGGGCGTCGAAGAAGATCTGGGTGATGGCGAAGTCGGCGCCGGCGTGCTGTTTGGTCAACAAGGCGCGCACGTCGTCGGCCCGGGTGCCGCCGGTGGCGTGGTTGCCGCGGGGGAAGGCTGCGACGGCCACCGACAGGGGTTTGACCAGGCCGCGCACGACCTGGGCCTGGGAGCGGGCGCAGCGTTCGGCCTCCACGGCACGCAAGAGCTCGACGAGCTCGGCGGCGGTGTGCAGGCCCTGCGGGTGCGGGTGCCAGTCGACCTGTCCTGCGGGGGGGTCGCCGCGCAGGGCCAGGAACGAACGGACCCCGGCGTCCAAGAACTCCTCGACAATGGCGACAGTCTCGGCGCGGGAGGTGTCTACGCAGGTCAGGTGGGCGATTGGGGTCAGGCTCGTGGTGTGCAGGATCTGGGAGACCAACCGGCGTGTGGTCACGCGGGTGCGCCCTGAGGCGCCGTAGGTCACCGACACGAAATCTGGGCGGGCCTGCTCCAGGGCGTGCAAGGTGCCCACGAGGCGCCGTTCGCCGTCGTTGGTGGCCGGGGGGAACAGCTCGAAGGAGACGGTGGGACGGTCCGCGGGCGCCAGGTGGGAACGGTCGGCCAGGTGGGAACGGTCGGCCAGGTGCGAACGGTCGGCGTGCGACGGCGCGGTGGCGTCGTGGGCGTCGGTCATCGGGTCTCCATGGCTGCGGCAACGGCGCCACGCCCCGCTGCGGGGTGGCGTCGTGGATAGGAGCATCCTAGGCCGTGTGGCGAAAGTCCGTGCGCATGCGAGGTGCGTCCGGCGTGCGTTCGCCAGACGAGGAGGAGACCAGCAACGCTGCTGTCGACGACCGGCAACGTGGCGAGCGTGCGTGCCGCAGCGCGCAGGGAGCCTCGTCACACGGTCCGGACGGGACGCGAGAGCCTACGGGCGGCGCCGGACCCGGATCGGCGTGCCCGGGGCGTGCACGGTCCGCGGGTGCGGGACCATGAGCAAGGGCGCGGGGACGGTCTGGAGAGCATCAGCCACAGCCTCGACGACGTCGGGTGCGGGCGGCTCTTTGGTGGCGAGCGCTGCCCTGGCTCCGGCCACTGCCTCTTGGTTCTGCCCATTCGAGGTCATTGATCCACCATAGAGGTTTTCTCCTGCTGTGGAAGAGACGGCACGCCGCATCACTCGTCGAGTCGTCACCCGTCCAGCCCAGAAGCAGAACACGCAGGACCTGGTGTTGGGGCAAGACCGATTGGGCCCGGAGAGCCGGCTCACCTTGGGAACGCCTCCGCGACCTGCGACGTTGTCCCAGAACCCCACAAGACCGCCAGAACCTCCCCACCGTTTTCGCCTCAGCCGGTAATTGCCCCCACAGTCTCGTCGGGCCTCGTTGTCGGCTGGCCACCTTTCGTACCTCGAGGCCGTCTGACGTTTTCTCGAGGCCTGCTCTCGCGAGAGAAACGTTCTATTTGTGACGGTTTGCCGAAAGGGTCAGCGGCCGCGCTGGGGGCGGGGGGTGAGCCACCACAGTGCTCCGCTGGCTGCCAGGGCCAGGCCGACGGGCACCAGGAAGACCAGGCCGAGCAGGAGCGGGCCCTCGCCGTAGACGTACAAGGTGGTGCCGACGAGCTCGGTGTCGAGGGTGATGGTGAGCACCACGCCGACGGCTGCGGCGACCAGGCCACTGATGGCCAGGACCAGGGCCGTGGAGGCGCGGGGGGCGACCCGGACGGCCTGGGGGGCCGCGGCGTGGACCTCGCCGGGTTCGGGTGGGGCGCCTGTGCGGGGGAACTCCCGGGTGATCGGCGCGGCTGCGGCAGCTGGTTCCAGGTCGGCCACCCAGGCGGGAGCCGGAGGGCGGCGGTCCTGCCGTTCGGTGTCCCACCACCACGCGGCGACCACGACGGCGGTCAGACCCACCCACAGCACCAGGACCCCGGCGAGGAACCAGACGGTCAAGGTGGTCCCGGCGGGGGCGAACGTGCAGCACCGCAGCAGGCCGTCCTCCGGCGAGATGTCGTACTTGCCAGGGAAGTTGCCCACTTCACCGACGAGGTTCGTCACGACGACCACCACGGAACCCAGTGCGGCCACCACAGCCCCGACGAGCCCGAGCCACGCTGTTCGCCGCAGAGGACCGGTCAGCCACTTGCGCATCTTCGTCGCGCCGCTGGTGGCGAGCTGGCTGGGGCTGCGCCGCGCGGGTTGTGGCTCGGAATCCGGGCCGGCGTCTGCGGGGCTGTCGCTGGCGGGCGCAACGGGTTCCACGACGCGACCGGCCTGCAGGCGGGCGAGCCACCAGAACCCTCCGGCGATCACTGTGCCGGGCGCGGCGAGCAGGAGCACCCCTCCGACAAGCTTGACCAGCGAGACCAGCGGTGCGACCTCTTCGGGCGCACCCCACGGGGCCTCGTCCCAGTCTTGGCCTCCGGAGGCGAACACCAACCCGAACCCCACGGCGACGAACACCAGCCCTGCGAAAGTCGTCCATCTGGGTGCCCAGGTGGAGGTACGTGGCCCCACCTCCGCCAACCACTGCGTGGAGGTCTGGGAGCGTGCGGCGCTGCGGCGCTCGTCCACCCACCAGATGATGCCGACGATGATCGTGGCCAGCGCCGAGACTGCCACGGCCGTGGCCGCAGCCCGTCCGGTGGACAGCAGCATGAGCCACAACCAGTACCCGTCACCGTCGACCAGGGCCCGTACCAGGGGAATAGCGCACACGACCAGGGCGACGCTCCCGGCCACGACCAGCACTTTCGGCCGTTGGATCGTCGACAAGCTCACCATGAACCCGGCTCCATTCTGGGTCTGGTGTCGCGTGTGGGAAGCTGTTGTGGTGCTGGGCGGGTGTCGCCAGGCGGAGGTGGAGAGCCTCACTGGAGGTGAGGCCGACGACAACGCCGCGACGCGCCCGCCCAGTGCTGCAGACCGTCAAGAACTTCGTGCACGCGACACAAGTGCTGGAACTAACGATGATCGCTGACGTGTCCTAGCGTCAAGGGCGCAGGTGTGCGAGGGCTTTGCGGATGCGTTGGGGGGAGATGGGGGTGGGGGTGCCCAGGTGTTGGGCAAAAAGGGACACACGGAGCTCTTCGAGCTGCCAGCGCAGGTCGGCCAGAGCGGGTTGGGCTGCGGGGGAGTGGAGGGCACCGCGAACAGCCCCCACCTCGTCGGCGACTTCGCGGACCTGGGCGTGCAGGGCTTGGTCGCGGTAGGGGTCACGTTCGGCGCGTTCGAGGCGGTGGGTGGCCGCGCGTAGGTAGCGCACGAGGTGGGTGAGGTGTTTCGGGCCGGTGGCCGACGCGAAACCGTCGTAGACGAGGTGGTGTTGCTGGTCACGGATATCGGCGGCAGTGGCGACCAGTGCCAGGCTCGTGGTGGCACGCACAGCGGCGTCGAGCTCGCGCCAGGCGGCCAGGATGTCGACCACCGTTGCCACCACGGTGTGGACCTGGTCTTCGAGACGCTGGCGGATGTCGGCGCGCACCGCTGCGTAGGCGTCGGCGTCACGGATGGACGTCACGTCGTCGGGCAGCAGGGCGTCCACGGCGGCCAGCTGCACGTCGGTGACCAGTGCCGGGGTGCTCGGGTAGGGCGACGCGGCCAGGACCAGGGCTTGGGTGCCGGTCCAGCGGGTGGTCACACGCGCGGTGGGCAGACCCACGTCGGCGACGAGCAACCGGCGCAGGCCTTCGCGGTGCGAGGCGGCGGCGAGGTGCTCGTCGGCCAGGACCCGTACGGCTACGGTCCCCTGCTCGTCGGCCAGGGCCGGATACCCGCGCACAGGGCCTGCGGGGCCGGGGGCGGTCACCTCGACGGGCAACGGTCCGCCCAGGCGGGGCCAGGACGTCAGACCGGTCTGCTCCAGGTCCACCGCGACCGGGCCAGCCGGGTCTGGCGTGCTGGGTCTGGCACGGGCGACCGCAGCGGGGGAGGGGATGCCACGGGCTTCGTCCATCGCGGTGCGCACAGCGGTGCGTACCGCGTGGGAGACGGCGTCTTGGGCCACGGTGGCCAGCTGGCGCTGCAGGAAGCGCAGGTCTTTGCCTTCGGCGAGGACGACCCCGGTCTCGTCGACCACCCGGAAGGTGATCCGCAGATGAGCGGGCAGCTTGTCGTCGTCGAAAGCGTCGCCAGGGACGAGGACGTCACGGACCGCCGCCACGCCCTGGGAGAACGCCTCGTGGAACGTGCCGGTGGCATCGTGGTCCTCCAGCCACTCCACGACTGCCCCGGCGGTGTCCGGGGCGGGTACCAGCGCGACGCGCAACGGTTTGGGCAGGGCGCGGATCGTCGCGGTGACCAGCTCGCGGCGCAGGCCCGGGACCAACCAGGTGAACGGGTCCGGGTCCAGCCGGGGCAACGTGGCCACAGGGACCAGCACCGCCACACCGTCGGCAGCCCCACCAGGGTCGAAGTGGTAGGTCATGGTCAGGCGGGTCTCGCCGGCTGGCCACACGGTGGGGAACGCGGTGGCGTCCACGTCGGCGGCCTCAGGCCCGAGCAGCAGCTCACGGGTGAAGGTCAACAGGTCGGGCTGGTCACGACGGGTGGCGTTCCACCACCGGTCGAAGTGGCGGACCGACACGACGTGGTCGGGGACCCGTTCGTCGTAGAAGTCGACGATGGTCTCGTCGTCGGCCAGCAGGTCCCGACGACGGGTGCGCGCCTCCAAGGCTTCAGCCTCGGCGAGCAGACGCTGGTTCTCCGCCCAGAACCGGTGGTGGGTGTTCCACTCACCGTCGACCAGGGCATGGCGGACGAACAGCTCGCGTGCGGTCTGCGGGTCGGTCTTGGCCAGCAGCACCCTGCGGTCAGCGACCAACGGCACCCCGTACAAGAACACTTTCTCCGTGACCGTCGCCGCACCCTGGCGTTTGGCCCACCCAGGGTCGGCGTAGACACGTTTGACCAGGTGCGCCCCGAGCTCTTCGGCCCACTCCGGACGGATCCGCGCCACATCACGGGCCCACAGGCGCGAGGTGTCGACGAGCTCGGCGGCCATCACCCACGCTGCGGGTTGCCGGGCCAGAGCAGAGGCTGGCCACAACGCGAACCTCGCCCCACGCGCACCCAGGTACTCCACACGCTGGCGCCGGCCACCCTGCTTGTCCGGCGCCTTGGGGACCTCTTGCACACCAACCTGCGAGAGCAACCCGGACAGCACCGCCTGGTGGATGCTGTCGGCGTCCCACGACCAGGTTGTCTGCTCAGGCACAGCGGTCTGGTCAGGCACAGCGGTCTGAGCCGTCTGCTCACGGGCTCCCCCACGCCTCTTGCCTTTCTTGCCCGTCGTGCCCGGCGCCGCCAGAACCTGTGCCGCCACAGGACGAGGCGCCCCTCTGGCGTCGATCCCCAGCTCGGCGCACAGCTCGCGCAGCTGGGCCACGACATCTTGCCACTCGCGTATGCGCAGGTAGTGCAGGTATTCGCCCCGGACTTTGCGCCGCAGCGCCGTGGACGACAGCTCACGGCGCCGTTCGCGCAGCCACGTCCACAAGTTCAGGTACCCGAGCAGGTCAGACGTGGGGTCGACGAACCGCCGGTGCAACGCGTCAGCAGCCTCACGCTCTTCGGCCGGCCGTTCGCGCGGGTCGGTGACCGACAGCGCCGCCGCGATCACCACCACCTCGCGGGCCACCCCCCGCCGCCCGGCCTCGACCACCATCCGCGCCAGCCGTGGGTCCACCGGCAGCCGCGCCAGCGCCCGCCCGACATCGGTCAACCTGACCTTCCCTTCGCCCCGTGAGCCGCCCTCGGTCTTGTTGCCGGCCGACAGGGCCCCGAGCTCGGTGAGCAGCGCGACCCCGTCACGTACCGCCCGCACATCAGGGGGGTCCACGAAAGGAAACTGGGCGACGTCGTCAGGTGTGGACACCACACCGACGGCGACCATCTGCAAGATCACCGACGCCAAGGACGTGCGCAAGATCTCCGGTTCGGTGAACTGCGGGCGCCCGGCGTAGTCGTCGGCCGAGTACAGCCGCACTGCGATCCCGTCGGCGACACGTCCGCACCGTCCTGCACGTTGGTCGGCGCTGGCCTGGGAGATCGCCTCGATCGGCAGACGCTGGACCTTGGTGGTCTTGGAGTACCGAGATATCCGCGCGGTGCCCGGGTCGACGACGTACCGCACCCCAGGGACGGTCAGCGACGTCTCGGCGACGTTCGTGGCCAGCACCACCCGACGTCTCGTGTGGGGCTCGAACACCCGGTGCTGCTCAGCCGCGGACAGCCGCGCGTACAGCGGCAGCAGGTCGACCGCCCCCGGGTGGCGCGGGTCGGTGGCGCGGGGCCCCAGCCAGGTGCGCAGGGCGTCGGTGGCGTCGCGGATCTCTCGTTCTCCGCTGGTGAACACCAAGATGTCGCCGGGGCCTTGCGCGACGAGCTCGTCCACGGCTTCGCAGATCGCGGTCATGAGGTCGCGGTCTGGGGGCTGGGCCGGGCTCTTGGCCCGTTGGGGACTGGGTCGTCGTCCAGGCTTCGCCTTCGACGGACGAGGCGGCAGCGGACCCTGCGTCTCGTCCGGGTCGTCGGACGGCGGTTCAGGAGCCAGAGGCCGGTAGCGGACCTCCACGGGGTAGGTGCGCCCAGTGACCTCGACCACCGGGGCGGGGGAGCCGGGGGTGCCGAAGTGGGCGGCGAACTTGGCTGAGTCGATCGTCGCGGAGGTGATGATGACCTTGAGGTCGTCGCGCCGCGGCAGCAGGTCGGTGAGGTAGCCGAGGAGGAAGTCGATGTTCAGGGACCGTTCGTGGGCCTCGTCGACGATGATCGTGTCGTAGGCACGCAGCATCGGGTCCCGCTGGACCTGTGCGAGCAAGATTCCATCAGTCATGACCCTGACCAGGGTGTTGTCACACGAGGTGTCAGTGAACCTCACCTGATAGCCCACTGCCTGACCCACAGCAGTGCCCAGCTCGGCAGCGACCCGCTCGGCCACGGCGCGCGCGGCGATCCTGCGGGGCTGGGTGTGCCCGATCTGGCCGGCGCGCCCACGTCCGAGCTCGAGGCAGATCTTGGGCAGCTGTGTGGTCTTGCCCGACCCTGTCTCCCCTGAGACGACAACGACCGGGTGCGCTGCGACTGCTGAGGCGATCTGGGCGCGCATGGCGCTGACCGGCAGCTCTTCGGGGTAGGTGATGGGACCGAGCACGACCTTGGCGCGCGCCGCAGCCAGCTGGCCGCGTGCTCGTCGTGGCTGTCCAGGCACTGGTCCATTGTCCACGCCGCAGGCCTCACCCCCCGCGCAGGGCCTCGATGAGGACCAGGCCCTCGATGACGGGACCGACGATGACCAGGTACATCGTGGCGAAGAACAGTGTGGCGACGACGGTGAAACCCAAGGCGTTGAGCGCGGTCCCCTGGGTGCGCAGGTGGGCGAGGACCCGGGCGGCGAACCGCCACGGGCGCAGCACGTCCCAGGAGTTGACCCGGATGTTGCGGCCCATCCACACCCCGAAGGAGACCAGCACCAGCACCACGCCACCCATCACCCGCATCTCGGTGCTGACCAGCGGAGCAGCGGTGTCACCGAAACGCACCACCATGTACTCCACCTGCACGACGAACACGTTGAGCACCGTGGTCAGCACCCCGGACATGGCCAGGACGAGCACCGACAGCACGTCGTACCACTCAGGCACTTTCTCGCCGGGGCGCCGGTGGTTGAGGTTCAGCTCGGTGACCAGGTACGCCGCGTTGGGCAGCATGAGCAGCCACGCCACGGCGCCGACCGCCACGACCGTTCCCGCGACCACGTACGCCCCCAAGGCTGTGGCCACCGCCCACAGCACCATCGCCACGAACAGCACGAACAGCGGTGCCAGCGACAACGCCAGGTTCCACAGCATCGGACGGTAGATCCGCGTGCCGAACAGCGGCCCGCGAGCCACGACCAGCACCACCGCCAAGGTGAACAGGGCAACGACACCGATGAGCAGGCTCTGGAGCACGGTACCTCCGGGTCTTGGCCCCGCACGCACCTCAGCGCCCGCGCCCATGGTGCCGGGGTTGGTTGCGCCCCGCGCGGCAGAGCCGAGGCTGTGAGCCGGACGTGTACGGTTGGTCGGCCGTTCGGGGCACTGTGACCCGGGTGGGCGACACGGTTAGGTGCCGGGGCTGTCGGGATTCGTCCGCGTTTTGACGACCGAACTCGTGCACGACACGCCGAGCGACACGCTGGAGAACCTCTTGTGACTACTCCCGGACCAGCCAACCTACGGATGAATGACGGCGTTCACGGTCTCCTCACACTTTGGACCCTGCCTTTGAGCCCAGATCGGTGGCAGAGTTGACACCTGGAAGCGACGCAACGCGGCGGCCCACACCAGCACAGCGGCTCGAACGGAGCGGCAAGATGACGGATCTGAAGGACCGGACCATCTCCGGGGCGATCTTGGTCAACCACCGCCAGGATCAGACCAGGGTTTGCCTGGTCGGAGCCATTGACTCAGCGCTTCGCCAACAAGCCTCCGACTCCATGGGCCTGGCTCTCATGGGCGGGATGCCCGTGGTCCTGGACGCTTCTGCGGCCACCTTCGTCGACTCCTCCGGGGTCGCTTTCGTCATCCAGCTGGCCCGTGCGATGCAGGAGGCTGGCGTCGACCTGACCTTGTACGACCCTGAGCGTGTGCTGCTGAGCACCCTGGCGCTCGTCGGCCTCGCTGGCCTTGTCAAGACCGCCGGAGAGTAGACGGTCCGCCGGTGCGGTACGCCGCCCACTGACAACCCGCAACTGCACACCTGGCCTTCGCGCTGCCTCACCCTGTGACAGCACGACGTCCGGGCGATGGGGCGCTGACCTCGTAGGACGTTTCGGGTCCGCAGCCATCGGGTCCGCCCGGGGTGTCGGGGGTGTCGGCTCCGCCGGGGGTGTCGTGGCTGAGCGTGTGGGTGGTTGGCCGTACGGTCTGGGACATGCGGCTGCTGCACACGTCGGACTGGCACCTGGGGCGGTGCCTGCACCGCGTCGACCTGGTCGAGCACCAGGCGGCGTTCGGTGACCACCTGGTCGAGGTGGTGCGCGCCGAGCAGGTGGACGCGGTGCTCGTCGCCGGGGACGTGTTCGACCGGGCAGTCCCACCCGTCGAAGCCGTGGACCTGCTGTCGGACCTGCTGGCGAGGTTGGCCGACCACACGACGGTCGTGGTGACACCAGGCAACCACGACTCGGCGACACGGCTGGGGTTCGGGGCGGCGCTCATGCGCGAACGGGTGCGGGTGCGCACGCGGGTGGCGGCGTTGGCCGAGCCGGTGGTGCTGGCCGACGACGTGGTGGTCTACCCGGTGCCGTACCTGGACCCGACCACGGCCCGCCACCAGCTGGCCGTCGGCGACCAGCTGCCTGAGCGGTCGCACGAGGCGGTGCTCGGCGCTGCCATGGACCGGGTCCGCACCGACCTGGCCAGCAGGCCAGGGGTGCGGTCGGTGGTGGTGGCGCACGCGTTCGTCACTGGTGGGTTGTTGTCGCAGTCCGAGCGAGACATCCAGGTGGGGGGCAGCGACAGCGTCCCGGCGGAGGTCTTCGGTGGCGTGGACTATGTGGCGTTGGGGCACCTGCACTCACCGCAGGAGGTCGTTGGACCAACCGGGACAGTGATGCGTTACAGCGGGTCGCCCTTGGCGTACTCGTTCGTCGAGACCGAGCCCAAGTCGTCGGTGCTGGTCGAGCTGGACGCGCGCCAGGCGCACCGCCGAGGGCACCGGGTCCGTACGACGTTGGTGCCGACCCCAGTCCCGCGGACGATGTCGCAGGTGAGCGGACGCCTGGACGACCTGCTGGGAGCAGCGGGGGAGCCGTTCGCCGACCACTGGCTCAAAGTCCGCGTGACCGACCCGGCTCGTCCGCCCGACATGGTCGCGCGGCTGAGGCGGCGGTTCGCGCACCTGCTGGTGGCCGACCACACACCACAGGCCGAAGACGAGGCGGCTTCGTGCACGTTGCGGTCGGCGGTGCCTCCGGCGCAACGCCCTGGGGCTGACCCGGTGCAGGTCGCTGGGGATTTCGTCGCGCATGTGACCGGCAGCGGCCCGTCCGACGCCGAGCTGGCGGTGCTGCGTAGCGCGTACGAAGACGTCCTCGCAGCCCAGAGGGCCGCCTGACATGCAGCTGCACTCCATGACCATCGCAGCGCTCGGCCCGTTCGCCGACCGCTACACCGTGGACGTGGCCCGGCTCGGGGCGGACGGGCTGTTCTTGCTCGAAGGTCCGACCGGGGCGGGTAAGTCCACGCTCATCGACGCTCTCGTGTTCGGGCTGTACGGCAAGCTCGGTTACGAGACGACCTGCGAGGACCGCCTGCGTTCGGCCTTCGCCGGCCCGTCGGACGAGACCTTCGTCGATGTGGTGTTCGAGGTCAACGCCGGGGTGTTCCGCGTGCGACGCACCCCCACCTACACCCGGGCACGACGCCGCGGCGCCGGCACGACCACCGCCAACGCCACAGCACGGCTGTGGCGGCTACCGGCCACCTGGGCGGACGCTGTCGCTGGTGCTGGCGACGACGAGGACCCGTTGGTCGTCCTGGACCGTACCGGCGAACCGTTGGCGACCCGGCTCGACGAGGTCGGGCAACGCGTCGTCGACCTCGTCGGGCTGGAACGCGAACAGTTCGTCCAGACGGTCGTGCTCCCGCAGGGGGAGTTCGCACGGTTCTTGCGGGCCCGTCCTGAGCACCGCCGTGAGCTGCTCGGACGTATCTTCGGCACCGAGGTCTACGAACGTCTCGCCGAACGTCTCGCCGAGATGCGCCGGACCGGTGAGCAGAGCGTCCGCGAAGCCCGCGCGGCCCTCCTGGAGGCCACCGCCCGGCTCGTGGGGGCAGCCCGTCTCGACTCGTACGACCTGGACGTGCAGCCCGGCGGTCCGGCGTCTGGCGGTCCGTCCACGGCAATCCAGCTCCCCGAGCCCGAGCCGGCTGGACCGCCGTTCCCCGCGGACCGCGAGCCACACGGCCTGGTCCAAGCCGTCGCCGAGCTGGTTCCCGTCCGGGTCAAGGACGCATCAGTCCTGGTCGCTGGTGTGCACCAGCTCGTCGACCCGGTGACGACCAGCTGTGAGCAGGCGGCTACCGTCACCACGACCCAGGCCGCCACGGCCCGTGCCGCAGCCGTCGAGGCAGCCCACGAGCTGGCAGAACACGAACGTCTCACAGCCCGCGTCGCCGAACGCGACCGTCTGCGGGCCCGGGCCGCCACCCTGGCAGCAGACGCCGACGCGCAGGCCGCACGGGTCGCGCGCCTGGCCGCAGCACGTTCGGCCCGGGAGGTCGCCGGTCTGCTGTCCCAGGCCGAGGCTGCCCAGACCCAGGTCGTCTCGGCGACGCGCGCCGCAGCACAAGCCCACCAGTGCGCACCCGCCGAGGTGCGTGCCGGGATCGACTGCGCCCACCTCCAGGACCCAGGTTCCGGCTCGGGTCCTTGGGCTGGCACCCACCGGCACGGCCCTGGGGCCGCGACCCAGCCAGACCAGCCGCACGGTCCTCAGGTGCACACCAGCGCCGGACCTCTGACGACGGTGGACGACCGGTCCGCCGCCCTCGACGAGGCTGTCAACCACCTTCTCGACGTGCACACCACCGCTGTGGCCCAGGTGGCAGCCCTCGACCCCGCAGCACGTGCCGAGGCAGGTCTGCACGACGCCCGCCTGGCCGTCGCCGCGCTCACCACCGCGCTGGCTGACGCCACGACCGCTACCACCCAGGCCGACGAGCAGGCCGCCGCCCGTCCGCCAGCCCGTGCCCAGCTGGCCGAACAGGTCGCCCAGGCCCGGGTCACCGCCGCTGGCACCCCAGCAGCCGAACAGACCCTTGCCCAGGCCCAGGTGCTGGTGGGGACCCTCGACGACCTGGCCAGCGCCCGGGCAGACCTGGCCGCAGCACACCAAGCCCTGACCGACGCCCAGGACGCCGCCCGTCAAGCAGTGGCCCACGAGGCCGCCCTGCGCCAGGCCCGTATCGCCAACCTGGCAGGCGAGCTGGCCACCACTCTGGTCGCTGACACCCCCTGCCCGGTCTGCGGTGCGCTCGACCACCCCGCCCCCGCAGCCTTGTCAGCCGACCACGTGGACGCCGCCGGAGTCGACCACGCCGAGACCCGACGGCGTGCCCTCGAACAAGCCGCCGAAGAACAGGGCCGGACCACCGTCCGGCTCGACGAACGGGTGGCAGCCCTGGCAGCCCAAGCCGGTGACCACACCCCGACGACGGCCGCCGACGCTCTGGCCTGCGCAAACGACGCCCTGGCGAAGTGCCGTCGCGCCGCCGACGCTCTCGTCGCAGGCGAAGAGGCTCTCGTCGTCTTCGACGCAGAGGCTGCCGCCGCCGAAGACCACCGTCGAGACCTGGCCGAACATCGCACCACGACATCGGCCGCCCTGGACGTCGCCGCCGACCGTCTGGCCAGCGACGAGACCACCGTCGCCCAGGCCCGCGGCGACCACGTCTCCGTCGCCGCCCGGCAGGAGGCCGCAAGCTCCAACGCCGCCGCCGCCGTGCGCCTCGCCAACGCCCTGCGTGACCTGGCCGCAGCCTGGAGGTCCGCCGACCGCACGACCACCGACCTCGCCGACGCCCTGTCCGCCCGAGACCTACAGTCCGCCGACGCCGCCCGCGCCGCACTGCTGACCCCGGGTGACCTGGCAGCCCTCGAACGCTCCATCACCGACCACACCACCGCCACCACCCACGTCGCCGCCGGGCTCGACGAGCTCGCCGACCTGGACGACGACCTCACCGGCGAACAGCTGGCCGAGCGCACGGCGGCCGCAACCCTCGCCGCCACCACGACCAGCGACGTGGCCGGGGCTGCCGAGGCCCGCGCGGCTGTTGCCGCACAGGTCCGCACCGACGTCGTCGCCGCCGCCGACCAGGTGTTCACCGCAGCCCGCGACGTCGCCGACACTGTCACCGCCAACGCCCCGGTGACGCGTATGGCTGGTCTGGTCTCTGGCCAGGGCGCCGACAACGCCCGGCACCTGTCGTTGGCCACGTACGTGCTGGCGCGCCGCTTCGCCGACGTCACCGCTGCTGCGAACGAACGCCTGACCGCGATCTCTGGCGGCCACTACGCCTTGGTCCCCTCCGGCGACAAAGAGGCTGTCGCGGCACGTACCACCGGCCTGGCCATGCGTGTGGTCGACCACTGGACCGGCACCCAGCGCGACCCGCGCACCTTGTCTGGCGGTGAGGCGTTCTACGTGTCGTTGTGCTTGGCGCTGGGCCTGGCCGATGTCGTGGGCGCTGAGGCCGGTGGTATCAGCCTCGGGACGCTCTTCGTCGACGAAGGTTTCGGCTCCCTCGACGCCGAGGTCCTCGACCAGGTCCTCACCGAGCTGTCCCGCCTGCGCGCCGGAGGCCGCACCGTGGCTGTCGTCTCCCACGTCGAAACCCTCAAACAGGCCATCGCCGACCGCATCGAGGTCCGTATCACCCCCGAAGGCCCCAGCACCCTGCGTGTCGTGCCCTGATCTTTGCCCGCAGGTTGCGTGCAGGATCTTCACCAATACTGCGTCGTACCGACGGGCGGACGACGTAGTGTAGCGGCGTGATCCTCCTGCGACCATCGCTGCGGCTGCGCGGCCTGCGTGCCTGCTCGTCGCAGTCGGGGTCAGCTGCGACGGTGTGGATCGTGGTGGTCGTCGTGCTGGCCGTGCTGGGCGGGGCGGGGTTCGCTGGGGACCAATACCTGCGCAGCCAGGCTGAGAAACAGGTCGCCACACAGGTCGCGGGGGCGTTCAGCGGTATGGAAGACCCTGCGGTCAAGATCCACGGGTTCCCGTTCCTCACGCAGATGCTCACCGGCAAGTTCGGGCACGTCACCGGGACCACCGACCAGGTGGTGTTCGACGGGTTGTCTGCCGCAGACGTGAAGGTCGAAGCGCGTGACGTGACGATCAGCCCCGCCCAGGCCGGGTCTGCGACGGTCAGCGCGACCGTCGACCTGGAGACTGCCCAGGCGCTGATGCGCACCCGTAGCGGTATCTCCGACCTGACCCTGCGCAGCGAAGGCGACCACCTCGTGGTGACCACGACGGTGCAGCGCCAGAGGCTGGAGCTGACGGGTGTGCTCACCACAGACATCGACGTCGTCCGGCTCGAGATCCAGTCCGCGACCGTTGACGGCATGTCCACCGCGATCGACCGCCTTCCGGCGCAGACACGCTCCAGCCTGGACAAGCTGACGGTCCCCGTCTCGGGCCTGCCTCACGCTGTGACCTTGGACAGCGCTGAGGTCGTACCTGGCGGGGTGCGGTTCACCGCCACTGGCACCGACGTCCCCCTGACGCGTTCGTTCGCTGGCGGGTAGCCCACACCGGGCGCTGGTGCGTCGGGGGTCGGGCTCCCTCGGGTGACGAGACCGTGCGGCACCCGCGTAGCACCTTGGACATCGCCGACTTCTCCGCTCTGGTCACCGACAACCCGTACGCGGCTTTGACGCGCACCTGGACCAGCACGTACACGCACTGGTAGCCAGGTTGGGGCAACCAGGCCGACGCGTCGGACGAACCCTTGTCCTGGTTGGCCTGCGCGCTGGTCGCCTGCAGGTTCGCCAGGTCGTTGGCGAAAGCGAGCCGACGGGCCGGGTCCCACTGGTCGGCTCCTTTGCGCCAGGCGTCCGACAGGGCGACGACGTGGTCGACCTGGACGTCTGCCGAGTGCACACCCCGCACGAACGCCACCTGGTCCCCGGTGTACGGGTCGTCGAGCGTCCCACGCAGCACCACGCACCCGTCGCGGGTCACCACGTCGCTCAGGTCCCTGGCCAGCACGTCGTTACGTGTGTCGCACCCGTTGCCGTCGGTGTCTGCCCACGCCTGCCCGAACTGTGCGCGGCTGTACCCCTCGCGCACACCACGAGGGGCGACCTCCAACCCCTCCAGCGCCGCCCGTCCGTCAGCCAGGTCCTGCGCCGACACCGGGTACTGCCCCGCGGTACGTTCCTGCCCCCACCACGGCAGCCCCAACCCCACTGCCAAGCACACCACCAGCACCACCCAGGGCCACCACCGACGCATCTGGCCACTATGCCCCACCAGACCCACCGCCCGGGGCCGTTTGCCGGCGACCGGCCCGTCGTGGTCGGCTGTGGACGGTTCGCCGAAGGTCTACCCGGCGCAGGCGCGCAGGGCGACGAGGACGATCAAGACGACGAGGCCGAACAGGAACCTGCCGCCGACGCCGGAGCCGGAGCCGGTGGATCTCGCGGCCTGCTCGGGGATGGGGACCCAGCCTCGGTCGGCGGTCAGCACGTGGCCGTCGACGACCTGCCCGATGCGGTACTGGGGGGCGGGCCCTGGTTGGTGGGCCGGTGGGAACGGACGGCCAGGACCTGGTTGCTGGGCCGGGGAGTAGGGGGGCGGCTGCTGGGAACCCGGCTGGTAGGAACCCAGCTGCCCGGGCTGGACGTGTGAGGGGGTCTGGGTGCGGACCTGGTGGGTGAGGGCCTGGGCCTGGCGGTGCGCCTGGGGAACAGGTTGGTCCGCCACGTGGGGACGGGTCTGCGTATGGGTGGTGCGAGCAGAAGCGGTGCGGCGGGGCTCGGGAGTCGTCGTGGCGGCAGGGCTGGCGGCAGGTGCCACCTTGGCCCCGGAACGGTCGCGCAGCTGCCCGGCCAGCGGCACCCAGTCGCCGGAGGGGACCAGGACGTAGCTGTCGACGACGTCGCCGACGCGGTAGGGGACCGACGGGGACGTGCGCAGCGGGACCCACTGCAGGTCAGCGGTGAGGATCGCGTCGTTGACCACATGCCCAGGGCGGAACGGGCTGGTGTCGAGGTCCAGCTGGGGCACCCAGCCACCTTTGGTCAGCACGTAGTGGTCGACCTGGTCGCCGATCGCATAGGTCACATGCTGAGCCTACCGGGGTTTGTCCCCGTTCCGGGGGGATTCGTCCCGTTCCACACCGACAGCAGCAAGGTCGTGGGCCTGTGCGGCCCAGGCCCGCTCGGAATCGGCCCACCTCTCCAGGCTGACCTCCGGCACAGGACGGGCAGATCCGACCGGAGCGACGTGCACAGGCCGTTGGCTGCGACGCGTGCGTCGGCTGACCAAAACCTGCCGGACAGCGGCCTCGACAAATGTCGACAGCTCCTGGGAGGTGACAGCAGCCACCTGGTCTGCGAGTTCGTCGGGAAGTGTCACAGTTGTCATAAGACGAGGCTAGTTCGCCCCGCGAAAACCTGCCCGATATGGCAGTTGGCCTGCGTCTCATCTTCACCCGTGCTTCACCCACGCGCGCCGCTGTGGCAAAGTAGGGTCGGCCAGGGCCCTCCTCACCTCGGGTGTGTGGTTGCCGATTGGAGTCAACGTGGGGACGTCCGTGCAGGACGGATCAGGTCGCGCGCGCTCCGGGTCGGACCGTGCGCGTTCCGCTGCTGCCCCGGGACAGGGGATCGTCGAACCGTCCGACGACATACGGGTGCTGCGCGACGTTCCGTGGCCTGGCCTGACCCGGCCTCTCGACGAGCTCGTCGCGGCCCCGTCCGGGCTGTGGATCGTCGAGGCCCGTCCGTGGCACGACATCGCTGTGGCCAGGGGCAGGGTCGTCACCGCCGACGCTGATGTCACCACAGACGTCCAGCACCTCGACCAGGTGCGGGTGCAGGTGGCCCGCGACCTGGGGCTGACCCCCGTGGAGTCCCACGCGTTGGTCGTCGTGCCTGAAGAGGTCCCCGCGCTGCGCCTGGAAGGTGTGGTCATCGTCGGCCAGCGTCTGGTCCACCAGATCATCGTGAGCCCGGGCCGGCGCCTGACCAGCACCCAGCTCGACGTGCTCGCGCGCCGCACCGCCAAAGTGCTCGAGCAGGCCAAGCGTCCTGAGCCGTCCGCTGCGCCGCGGGCGTCCGTCGTCCCGCCTGGTGCGCCTGCTGGCCCGTACCAGTCGTGGTGGGACGCGCCCGGACCGGGTACCAACGACCCCGGGGCGCGGCGGCCCGCGGCACCGCCGCCGGAGCACTTCCTCTCCAAGGACTCCTACGACGACGGGTACGACGAACCGCCCCCACCGCTGCCCACACCGGAAGAGCTTGGCCTGCCCCCCGCCCTGGAGGAACCGTCCCAGCGGCGTCGGGCGGACGCCTCCGACCCGATCTGGCCGATCGCACCCCCGCCGGGGATGTGGCCCGACCCTGAGCCGGAGCCTGACCTGGCCCAGCTGGTGGCGCACGGTTCCCACGACGTCGACATGGACGAGGTCGACCCGCACCGCACACGTGTGGTGCAGTCCGCCTGGGCAGATATCGACGACGACGAGTCCGACATGGGCCGCACCCGCGTCGTGGAGTCCAACTGGGCAGACGTCGACGACGACGAGTCCGACATGGGCCGCACCCGTGTTGTCGACTACCCGGCGAAACCGCTGGTCACCCCTGGGTACGGGACCCCCCAGGCCCAGTCGTGGCCGCACGAGCCGATCACCGAGGAGGCGGTCGCCGCCTTCGAACGCGACTGGGAGCGGTTGTCACGCGAGCCTGTCGCGCACGAGTCCTTCTCGCAGGACTCGTTGGCAGACCCGCAGTGGGACGACGACGAGCCGGAGGTCCCCAGCGCTGACCCGTGGCTGTTGGAGGACCCGCCTGGGCGGCGTTCGTCGCCTGCAGGTTCCCGGCCCCAGCACCCCGACCTTCCTGTCGAGCACCCCGGGCGCTACATCCGCCCCGAACCTGACGACCCAACGGGGAAGTACCCACCGGTCGAGCCTGCCAACGACGCGTTGCCGTTCGAGCAGTACTACGAACCGGCCCCACCGGCCGTTCCCGCCGAAGAGATCTCCTTCGACCAGTACTACGAACCCATCGCCCCCGTCGGCCTGCCCGAACCCGAGCTGGTCGACAACCTGCCGTTCGGGCGTGCTGAAGACGTCGCACGACGTACCGACCAGACCGACGAGGTGCCGTTCGCGCAGTACTACGATCCCCTCGACGTCCTGGCCCCTGCGGAACCTTCGACACCGGTCGACGAAGACCCGCTTCCGGGCCAGCACCGCACTGGCGACGCTGTGGTCCGCGGTTTCCGGCCCGGGCGGGACAGCCTGGCGCACACCGACCACGACGCCGACGACTACGACGACTACGACGGTCCGCTCGACGACCCCGCCAGCGACGCACTGGTCCACGAGCCTGACGACCTGTCCTTCGACGACAACTTCCCGACCATCGAGAGCACCCACGGCGACAGCGACGACCGCCGCCACGCTTTGACACACGAGCTGCCCGACCCCGACGAGGAGCCGCCCGCACCCGCCCGCCCCGAACGGTACGTGCGCCCGGTCGAGCCACGTGCAGCCGGACGCTACGTCAGAGACGACGACGACGAGCTCGGACCAGCGCAGACCGAACCTGTCGCGTTGCCCGAACCGACAGGCCCGGCACGGCCGCACGGGCTGGCGGCTGCGCCGCCGTCGCGGGTGCGCACAGGCCCATGGGACCTGACCCCTGCCCAGGCCACCGTCGTCAGCACCCATTTTGCCGGACCTGTGCGTGTGCGTGGTGCGTTCGGCACGGGCCGGTCCGTGGCCTTGGCCCACCGTGCGGTGCACCTGGCCATGACCCGTCCTGGTGTGGTCGCGGTGGTCGTGCCTTCGCCCGCCCAGATCGCGCCGACGCGTCGCCGCCTGGCGTCGATCGCCGACGAGGACGTGCTGGCACAGATCGTCGTCGACGTGCCCGCCGGGATCGCCGGGTCCGTGCTCACCGAGTTCGGCACCGACGTCAACCCAGCCCCCGAGGAGGTAGCCCGGGCCTGGGCTGCCGCGCAACGTGCGACAGGTCTGGGTGCCGCGCAGGGTCGTTCCATCGGGTTGTTGCGCGACGAGGTGACTCTCATCCGCGGCCACAGCTCGATGAGCGAGGGCGGCTACCAGCGTCTGCGCAAAGAGCTTCCCTCGGGTCTGCGTCACCAGGTGTGGGTGCTGCACCAGGCGTACGTGGCCGAGCTGCACCACCAGAACGTGCCCGACGAGCACGACCTGGTCCGTATGGCCCGCGCCGCTCTGCGCGCCGGGGTGCCTTCGCGTTTCACCTCCGCGGTGGTTGACGACGCCAACGACCTGACCCCCGCCCAGCTGTCCATGGTGTGCGAGATCGTCGGGACCGGCGACGACGCCCTGACCGTCGCTGACGACGGGCTGCCCGGCCTGGCACCAGTCAGCCCGGTTCTCGCCGACACAGGGATCGATATCGGCGGCCGCCAGATCGAGCTCACGCACCAGTTCCGTCTCACCGGTCCGGCCTGGACGTCCCTGGTCCGGCTGCTCCAGCCCGACACGGGTCGCGATATCACCGGGGCGGTGGACCGTCCGCGCCTGGCCGGCAGGATGGACGATGGTGAAGGTCCGGCCTACCTGCGCTCCCAGGCGATCCGTCTGCGCCGCGACAAGCTCATCGAGCGGATTTTCGAGCTCGTCCGCGACGGTGTGGCGCCCGAGTCCATCGCTTTGCTGCATATCGAAGAGGAACCCGAACCTGAGCTGGTCGCCGAGCTGTTCCGCGCCGGTGTGGCCGTGCGGGACCTGGACGCCCTGGACCGCCCGGGTGTGGCCCTGGGCCGCGCCCGTGACTCACGCGGCGTGGAGTACGACCACGTCCTGGTCCCCGACGCCCGCCACCGTGACGTCGTCCCCGCCGGCGCTCTGCGCTGGGACCAGCGCCAGCGTCGGCGCCTCCTCGGCCTGGCCTTGTCCCGCTCTCGCGACACCGCCTGGATCGCCGGTATCTGACCAGTACCTGTCGACCCTCAGACGTCGCCCACGGGTGCCGTGCACATGACCGCGACACGCCCAGGCGTCGGATGAATTTCGCGACCGGGCTTCCTGGCTGTGTTTGGCGCTGGGCAGTGGTCTGGATTCGCCGCTCCTCTGCTGGCACCCCGTTCGTCGCTATTAGTTCGGTGTCCTAACTAATGCGTGTGAGCAGCGTGCTCGTCGCACCGGCGTGATTGTGGTTCTGCATTAGGGACGCCGCCGCGGGCGGCGCGGCCGAACCGGTCGTTCTCGCCGAAACCCCCGACCACGAAAGGGCGTTCCGGACGAATGGTGCTATTGGTCGATTTAGGCGTCCGGAAACGGACGCCGCAGCCCGGCTCGAGCACGTTTCCCGACGTTCGCGCCGTTAGTCCACAACATAGGATGTCCGACGAGTATGAGCATCGTCGGTACGTTTTCGGTCGACTCGGTTCGACCCGGTAGGAGGCATTCCATGCGCACAGCGATCTTCGGACCCGCACATGCAGGCAGGTCTGCGCACCCGGCCGCGCGCTACGTCTACCTCATGCTTGTCGTGGTGTTGGTTGTCGGTGTGGTCGGAGTGGTCCGGTCTCGCGCCGAGACGTTGACGGGCACGACCTGGGGGCTGAGCGGCAACCCCGGCCGCGTGTGGACGGCGTACGCGTACGCCAAAGCCGGCGAGAGCATCAGGTTCAGCACCACGGCCGGGGCTGTGTACACCTCAGCAGGGAGCCTGTACTCGGCCACATACCGCGGCCCGGACGGCACGGTTCTCTATGTAGACCTCGACGCCATGGGCAGCACCACCCCTTACAACCGTTCGTTCGTCGCGGCGACCACCGGTGTGTACTCGGTGTCGTGGACCGTCAGCACAGGCACCGCAGGCAACGCGTTCAACTACACCACCTGGGACCTGACAGTCTCCTCAGGAGGCGTGCCACAAACAGGACGGGTGTGGACACGCGCACTGTCGTTGATCCAAGGAGGCACCGCCTACAACACGGACCTGAACATGTGGGTCGTGCTGCCCTCGGGCGCGTTGTACAAGATCACGCTGTTCAACTACAACGGGTGGGGCTCAGAGTTCTCGTTCAGCTCCACCGGAGTCCGGCGGGTCGGCCAGTGCACCGCCGCGTACACCTCCTATTCGCTGCTGGGCGTCGACGCAGCCGTGGGCACTGGTATGTACGCGGGCCCGTCAGAAGAGTGCGGGCAGTTCTACAACATCTTCGTGTCCATGCCCGACACGGCCAACCTGCCCGAACGCGCGTTGGACCCGATGACCGGCCAGATGATGAACGTCATGCCGGTGTACCAGGCACCGTCCAAACCTGTGGTGACCTTCACCCGCGCCGGGGGGATCGCCGCACCGTTCGCCGGGACGTTCACGGTGACCACCGAGCACTACGTGGGCTCGTACACGCTGGAGATCGACACGAACTTCAACGGGTCCTACAGCGACCCGGTCGACCTGGCCGTCCCGTTCACCGCTGTGGACGCGCTGACCACACGCACGTTCGTGTGGGACGGACGCGACGCGGCCGGAAACGTGGTCACCAACATCGAGGCGGTCAACTCCGCCCAGGTTCACCTGCGTACGAACGACGAGCTGCACGCGGTGCTGTTCGACACCGAATACATGGACGGCCAGCAGTGGGACAAGATCATCGGTGCGGCTGGCACCTTGGGCAAACAACCCCTCGCCTGGGACGACACCCTCATCGCCCAGTCGGCGGCTCCCCGCATCGGCGGGGTGTCCCCGTCGGTGACCGCCACCGCCTCGCAGAGCTTCGGCGTGTCCTCGCCCACGCACAAGTGGGGCGCCTTCAACGGCGACGGCAGCAACGTCCTGGCCGACTACTGGGGCGACAACTCCCAAATCGACACCTGGGCGTTCACCGACTTCTCTTCCGCCGAAGACCCCGACCTGTACGGCACCATCGTCGACGTGGCCATCCCACGGCTGACCGTGCGCACCGCAGCAGACACCACTGTGGTCACCGCACCAGGCCAGACCGTGCACTACGACATCACTGTGTCCAACGTCGCAGCCATGACCGTCAACAACGTGGCTGTCACCTGGGCAGGGTTCACCGCAGCAGGCCCCGCACCACAGATCACCTGCCCGGCCACGACCCTGGTCGGCGGAGCACATATGGTCTGCACCGCCACCTACACCGCCCAGGTCGCCGACGTCCTGGCACACCAGGCGCTCCAGGCGACGACCACTGTCGCGGGTATCGGTACGGACAGTTCCACCGTGGTCGCTTTCGCGGTGGACGCTGCTGGGCAGTTCGTCGACCCCAACGGTGTGCCCCTGGTATCCGGGGTCGAACCCCAGCCCCTGGTCACCACGGTGGTGAACGTGGCAGGGCTCAGCCTGCGCAAAACCGTGGCCCTCGCGCCACCTGCCCTGGGCAAGGCAGGAGAAACCGCGAACTACACCATCGCCGTCTCCAACACCGGCACCGTGCCCCTCAACACCCTTGCCGTCCAGGACTATCTCGAAGGCTTGTCGCCGGTGACCTGCCTCCAGGTCGCCCTCGCTCCCGGGGCGAACACAACGTGCACCGCTTCGTACACCGTGACCCAGCACGACGTGGACATGGGCGGCGTGGACAACGGCGCGAGCGGCGTGGCGCTGACCGGCGGCGGGGTACAGGTCCACGCTGTCGCGGTCGACGGAACAGGCCAGGCGGTCGCCGACCCTGCTCACCCCACCGACCCCACGAAGTTCTCCACCCACTCGCTCGCCCACCTGGGGCTGGACCCCGCACCGTCGATCGGCCTCACCGCAACCGCCGACCCGACGTCGATCCCCGACGCCTCGCCCGGCGACCTTGTCACCTACACCTTCACCGTCACCAACACCGGCAACGGCACGCTCGACGACGTGTCGCTGTCTGACCCCCAGCTCAGCGACGTGGCATTCGGCACGTGGCCTGGGCCTGCGGTCCCGGGCACGTTGCTGCCTGGGCAGTCGGTCACCGCAACCGGGTCGCACCGGCTGACCCAAGCAGATATCGACGCTGGGGGGCTGGCCAACACTGCGACCGCCACCGGTGTCCACCCCAACGGCACCCCCGCCGGCACCACGGTCACCACGACCGCAGGGACGACTGTCTCCCTCCCCGCCAGCCTGGGGCTCACACTGATCAAGTACGCCTCGCCCACCCCGCTGGTTGCCGCCGTCGACGAGGTGGTGGACTACACGTTCGCTGTCACCAACACCGGCAACGTGACCCTGCACGGAATCGGTATCGACGACCCGGCACTGGCCACCATCACGTTCGGCACCTGGCCCGGCACCGAGGGAAGCCTCGCTCCCGGCCAGTCGGTGGTCGCCACCGGCGAGTACCTCCTGACCCAAGCCGACGTGGACACCGTCGCCGTCCCCAACGGAAAGGTGGAAAACACCGCCGAGGCCACCGCGACCACCCCCTCCGGTGGCACTGTCGCCAGTGGCCCGGTGACCGCCTATTGGTGGCCAGGGGTCGTCGACCCGTCGCTGCTGCTGACCAAGACCGCGTCCCCCGCTCAGCTCACCGGGGCCCTTCCTGGTGACACCATCACCTACACGTTCGTCCTGACCAACAACGGCACCACAGAACTGACCGGCGTGGACCTCCAAGACCCGTTGCTGCCGCCAGGGGCCATCACGTTCGGCTCGTGGCCTGGGGCGGCAGGGGTGCTCGCCCCACGCGAGTCGGTCACCGCCACAGCCACGTACACCTTGACCCAAGCCGATATCGACGAGGGGTTCCTCGCCGACACAGCCACGGCCACCGCCACAGCCCCCGCCGCTTCGGGAGCCAGCCTGTCGGTCGAGGCCAGCGGCACGGTCCCGCTCGAACCGACCCCAGGGCTGGAGGTCGAGGCGACGGTCGACGGGACCACGACCCCCAACCTGGCCGGCGCGAGACCAGGTGACGTGCTGACGTACACGTTCACCGTCACCAACACCGGCAACGTCACTCTCGACGAGGTCGACCTGGACGCCCCCTTGGCGCAGGGACTGACGGTGACGGGTGGCTGGCCAGGGGTGGCCGGTGTGCTGGCACCGGGGCAGAGCGTGCAGTACACCGGCACCTACACCGTCACCCAAGCAGACCTGGACGCCGGTGGTGTGGCCATGGTGGGGCAGGCCCTGGGGACGACCCCCCAGGGCGGGAACAGCTCGGGTATCGGCACCGCCCTCGGCACGACCGAGTTCGAGCCGCAGCTGGAGATGGCCAAGACTGGCGACGCTTCTGCCCTGGCCGACGCCCGCGCTGGTGACGAGGTGCAGTACACGTTCACCGTGACCAACACCGGGACGGTCACCATGACCGGCGTGCAGATCGACGACGCGATGATTCCCGGCGGGGTGGACTACGGCCCGTGGCCCGGCACACCTGAAAACCTCGCACCCGGAGAGTCGGTCACCGCCACCGCCGACCATGTGCTGACCCAAGAGGAGATCGACTCTGGCGTGCTGGTCAACGACGCCACAGTGACCGGGACCCCACCTGACCGGACCCTGGGCGGCACTGCTGGGCCGGCCCCGGTGGCACCCAGCTCGTGGACCACGGGCCTGCCGCCGTCGCCTGGTCTGGATATCAGCACCCCCTACGACGTCGAGATCCCTGAAGGCGCCACACCAGGTGACCACGTCTACTTCAGGTTCGTGGTGAAGAACACCGGCAACGTCACCATCGACGACGTGAAGGTCACCGACAACCTGCCCGGTATCGACCTGACCGCCTGCGCGTGGGAATGGCTGGCCCCCGGCGAAGAGGTCGTCTGCGACGGCATCTACACCCTCACTGATGACGACATCGCCGCAGGCACTGTGGTCAGCACCGCCACAGTCCGCGGTGCCACCCCGGGCGGTACCTCCCTCACCAGCGAAGAAGCCATCACGGTCACCTTCATCAGCGCCAACGACGAGATCGGCGACGGAGACGGGGATGGAGACGGCGACGGCGACGGGGACGAAGACAACGATGGAGACAACGACGGCGACGGGGACAACGACGGCGACAACGACGGGGACGGTGACGGAGACAACGACGGGGAAGGCGACGGAGACAACAACGGAGACGAAGACAACGACGGGGACAACGACCGGGACAACGACGGAGACGAAGACGGCGACGGCAAGAACGACGACCGCGACGACGATGGCAAGAACGGGGAAGACGCGGGGAAGACCAGCGAGTACAACGACGGTCAGGGCGACCGAACCCATGACGGGAACCGTCATGGTGCCCACAGCGAAGAACACAGCCCGCTCGGTCGTGTGACGAAGGTGCTCGCGCCCACCGGACTACCTGCGCGGGTGCTCCTGGTCGCCGTGACGTTGCTGCTCGTCAGTGCCGGCTGTGGTGCCGTAGCCGTTCGACACCGCAGGAACGTCCTGAGGTAGCTGTCACCTGCGCCGGCTAGAACCGGTGGAACCCGGCGACGGTCGGGTAGGGCGACGAAAGAGCATCAGAAAGTTTGGTGCCAAAACTAATGGCCTCACCGGGGCATTCAGATGGCCTGACGTGTCGGTGTGGCTACCGTTCTAGGACTGACGGCTTTCGGCAGAGGTCGATGGTTAGGCACCCAGACCAATGCTTTGACCAGCGCGTCTGCCAACCAGCGGCCAGGGCGGATCCGGTGCCTGTCACGGTGCGGGCGGGGCACCGGCACGGCCCCGCGCCGATTGTCTGAAATGGCTGCGGCGCACGGTGTCTCCGGTTCGTCCGTCACCTCAATGGCCGAGTGGCGACCAGCGAGCAGCCGGGCGTAAACGTGGGACAAATTGGCGGGCATTGGGAGCATACCCGGCGAACCCCGGCACCAGTCCTGGGCGATTTCTTTCCCACCAGCACACATAGGGGCTGCGAAGTAGCGCCCTTCCGGCGCGAACGTAGGATGTTATACGGCCGACTAGACGCGGCCTTTTCGATTGTCTTGTTTGTTCCTCGACCCTGTCAGCGCGCTTTGGAGGTCTGGCTTCCATGCGGAGAGCGGTCTTCGGTGCGGCCCCCGCGGGGTCCGCCGCTCCCGGCGCGCCTGCGGCCAAGCGGACCATCGGCCCCCTGCCTCGGCTGCTGCTCTCTGTGGTGCTGGTGCTGGGCGTGGTGGGTGTGGTCGGCACGGTCCGGTCTCACGCTGAGACGTTGACGGGCACGACCTGGGGCATCAGCGGCAACCCCGGCCGCGTGTGGACGGTGTACGCGTACGCCAGAGCCGGAGAGACCATCACGTTCAGCACCACGGTCGGGGGTGTGTACACGACAGCAGGGAGCCTGTACTCAGCGACGTACCGCGACCCGGACGGGGTGGTGCTCTACACCGACCTCGACGTCATGGGCAGCACCACCCCCTACGACCGCTCTTTCGTCGCGGCGACCACCGGCGTGTACTCGGTGTCGTGGACCGTCAGCACAGGCACCGCAGGCAACGCGTACAACTACACCACCTGGGACCTGACAGTGTTCTCAGGAGGCGTGCCACAAACAGGGCGGGTGTGGACACGCACGCTGGGGTTGATCCAAGGCGGCAGCGCCTTCAACACGGACCTGAACATGTGGGTCGTGCTGCCCTCGGGCGCGTTGTACAAGATGACGCTGTTCAACTACAACGGGTGGGGCTCAGAGTTCTCGTTCAGCTCCACCGGAGTGCGGCAGGTCGGCCAGTGCGTTGCCGCGTACACCTCGTACTCGCTGCTGGCCATCGACGCGGCCGAGGGGCGCGACGTGTACGCGGGCCCGTCAGAAGAGTGCGGGCAGTTCTACAACATCTTCGTGTCCATGCCCGACACGGCCGTGCTGCCCCAACGGGCCAAGGACCCGATGACCGGCGAGATGATGAGCGTCATGCCGGTGTACCAGGCACCGTCCAAACCTGTGGTGACCTTCACACGCGCCGGGGGGATCGCCGCACCGTTCGCCGGCACGTTCGCGGTGACCACCGAGCACTACGTGGGCTCGTACACGCTGGAGATCGACACGAACTTCAACGGGTCCTACGACGACCCGGTCGACCTTCAAATCCCGTTCACCGCTGTGGACGCGCTGACCACGCGCACCTTCGTGTGGGACGGGCGCGACGCGGCCGGCAACGTGGTCACCAAGATCGAGGCGGTCAACTCCGCCCAGGTGCACCTGCTCACGACCGACGAGCTGCACTCGGTGCTGTTCGACACCGAATACATCGACGGCCAGCAGTGGGACAAGATCATCGGTGCGGCTGGCACCACGGGCAAACAACCCCTCGCCTGGGACGACACCCTTATCGCCCAGTCGGCGGCTCCCCGCATCGGCGGGGTGTCCCCGTCGGTGACCGCCACCGCCTCGCAGAGCTTCGGCGTGGCCTCGCCCACGCACAAGTGGGGCGCCTTCAACGGCGACGGCAGCAACGTCCTGGCCGACTACTGGGGCGACAACTCCCAAATCGACACCTGGGCATTCACCGACTTCTCCTCGGCAGAAGACCCCGACCTGTACGGCACCATCGTCGACGTGGCCGTGCCACGGCTGACCCTACGCACCGTACCGAGCACCGACCTGGTCACCGCACCGGGCCAAGAGGTGCACTACGACATCATCGTGTCCAACGTCGCAGCCATGACCGTCAACAACGTGGCTGTCACCTGGGCAGGCTTCACCAGCACAGGCCCCGCACCACAGATCACCTGCCCGGCCACGACCCTGGTCGGTGGAGCACATATGGTGTGCACCGCCACCTACACCGCCCAGGTCGCCGACGTCCTGGCACGACGGGCCCTGCGCAACACCGCCAGTGCTGTGGGCATCAGCACAGACGGGGTCTCTGGTTCGGCCTATGCGGTGGACGCTGCTGGGGAGTTCGTCGACCCCAACGGGGTCCTGCTCACCCTCGACCAAGCACCCCAGCCCCTGGCCGGGTCCACGGTTCCGGTCGCAGGCCTGACCGTGCGCAAAGCCGTGTCGTTGGGTGGGGCCCAAGGCGTCGCGGGGGACTGGGCGAACTACACGTTCACCGTGACGAACACCGGCACCGTCGCGGTCAGCGCTGTCACCGTCATCGACACCCTCGCGGACCTGTCACCTGTGACCTGCCCGCCCGGGTCTCTCGCCCCCGGCGGGACCACCACATGCACCGCCTCGTACAGGCTGACCCAGCTCGACGTGGACCTCGGCGGGGTTGACAACGCCGCTTCAGCCCACGCCACCGCCAGCGGCCGCGAGATACACGCCGTGGCTGTCGACTCGCTGGGCAACCCTCTGCCTGACCCCGCCCACCCCGGCGACCCCACGAGGTTCGACGACCACACCACCGCGCACCTGGCTCTGGTCCCCGGCCCTGACCTGGTCCTGGAGAAGGTCGCCAGCCCCTCGTCCATCGCCAACCCCAAACCTGGCGACCTGGTCCGGTACACGTTCACCATCACCAACGACGGCAACGCCACCATCAGCGACATCATCCTCACAGACCCGTCGCTGGGGGATGCCGCGTTCGGCCCCTGGCCTGGTGTCCCCGGCATCTTGGCACCTGGACAGCTCGTCGGTGCGACCGGTTCGTACCGGATCACCCGCGCTGATATCGACGCAGGGTCGGTGCGCAACATCGCCAGCGTCGAAGGCACCGACTACGACGGCGACACCATCACGGCTGCGACCACCGCGACCGTCGCGCTCGACCAGGACGCGTCCATCGCCTTGACCAAGATCGCGCCGGTGTTGCCAGACCCGGACGTCGCCGTGTCCGGCGACCAGCTCCGTTACGTGTTCACGGTGACCAACACAGGTAACGTCTCGGTATCCCAGGTGGGTGTCGATGACCCCAAGCTCTCGGGCGTGACGTTCGGGACCTGGCCAGGACCGGCGGGGACGTTGGCTCCCGGCCAGTCCGTCGTCGCGACCGGCACCTACATCCTGACACCCGCCGACGTCACCGCACGTAGCGTGTACAACACGGCGACTGCCAGGGCTGAGTCTCCCGCCGGTGTCACGGTCACCGACACCGACACCGCGATGTGGCCAGCCCCTCCGACCCCGTCGGTCGTGCTGACCAAGACCGGCGACCCTGACAAGCTCGCCGCCGCCAGGCCTGGCGACCTGCTCGGGTACGACTTCCTGGTCGTCAACAACGGCAACGTCGACCTGACCAACGTCGCCCTGACCGACCCGTTGCTGACCAGCCTGGTACCACCTAGCGGATGGGCCACGCTCGCCCCCGGCCAGGCAGTCACCGCACACGGAGGCGCTTCGGTCGCCCAGGCCCACATCAGCGCTGGCGTCGTGGTGAACAACGCGGCAGCCAGCGGTGTCTACGACGGCACCACCGTCACCGACGACGCTTCGTTCACCGTCGTGCTGGAACCTGGTCTCTCGCTCGAGCTGGTCAAGACCGTCGACGCTGCGCAGGCCGCCGCTGCCATGGCAGGCGACCCGGTGGGCTACACGTTCACGATCACCAACTACGGCAACGTCCCCATCAGCGACCTGGACGTGCTGGACCCTGTCTTGGACTCGGTGACGTTTCCGTCGTGGTCTGGTGTGCTGGACCCTGGTGAGTCCGTGACCGCCAACGGTGTGTACACCATGACCCAGGCTGACCTGGACACCGGTTTTGTGGTCAACACCGCCCAAGCGCTGGGAAAGACCCCCAACGACGGCTATGCGTCGGCGATCGACTCGGAGACCACCACCACGACGTTCCGGCCAGAGCTGTCGCTGGCCAAACAGGGCCCCGTCGAGGTGGTCGACGCCACACCTGGTGACGAGGTGGCGTACACGTTCGCCGTGACCAACACCGGGACCGTCACCCTCGACCGTGTGCAGATCGACGACGGGCTGTTCCCCGCAGGCGTGGACTACCCCACGTGGCCGGGGCTCGGCGAAGAGCTCGCTCCCGGCCAGTCGATCACCGCCACAGCGGTCCTGGTCTTGTCCCAGGACGACATCGACGCTGGTGAGGTACTCAACACCGCGGTCGTCACAGGGTTCGCGCCGCGGTCGACGGCACCCGTGTCGGCCTCCGACAGTTGGACTGTCGACCTTCCCCACAGGCTCGGCCTGGACGTGACGGCAGCGTACGCCGTGCTGGGGCACAACGCCGGCGACGACGTGCTCTTGCGCTTCACCGTCACGAACACCGGCAACACCACCCTCTTCGACGTCACCGTCGACGACCGGTTGCCTGGTATGCAGCTGTCGTACTGCGACTGGGACTGGCTGGCCCCCGGCGAAGACGTGATCTGCGAAGCCGTCTACACCTTGACCCAGGCCGACGTCGACGCGGCGACGGTCGGCAGCACTGCGACCGCCACGGGCCTGCCCCCAGGCTCGTCGACGACCCCGGTCACCGCCTCCGACGACTGGGATGTCGACCTCGACCACCTCTCGAGCCTGGCCGTGACCATGACGTACGACCTGTCGGGGACCACAGCCGGCGACGACGCGCTCGTGCATTTCACCATCACGAACACCGGCAACACCACCGTGTCGAACGTGACGTTCGCCGACCCGCTGCCCGGCCTGCACCCGGCCTCGTGCGAATGGGCCTCGCTGGCCCCCGGCGAGGACGTGGTCTGCGAAACCGTCTACACCCTGACCCAGGCCGACATCGACGCAGGTGAGATCACCAGCACCGCGTCCGCTGAGGGTTTGCCGCCAGGTTCGTCGACCGAGGTGTTCACCACCGAAGACTGGACCGTGACGATCCCTCACACCCTCGGCCTGTATGTGACCACGGCGCCTGACCCGCCGGTGCTCATCGACGCCAAGGTTGGTGACACGGTGGATCTGCGGTTCACCGTGACGAACATCTCCAACACCACGATGTCCGATGTGGTGCTCGCCGACCCCCTGGTCGGCCTCGACCTGTCGTCGTGCACCTGGGACCACCTCGCACCTGGTCAGAACGTGGTCTGCGACACCACCTACACCCTCACCCAGGCCGACGTCGACGCCGCACGGGTGGGTAGCACGGCGACTGCCACTGGGCTGCCCCCGGGCTCGTCGCAGCACGTGTCCGGCGCCGACCCGTGGGTTGTGTCGGCACCCCACACGCACGACCTGTACGTGACCACGTCGTACGACCTGCCCGTGGCCGGAGGGGTCACGGCCGGGGATGTCGTGCGCCTGCTGTTCACCGTCACGAACGGTGGTCACGTCACCCTCGCAGACGTCACGCTCACCGACCCGCTGCCCGGCGTGGAACCGGCGTCGTGCACCTGGGACCAGCTGGCGCCTGGCCAAGACGTGGTCTGCGAGCTCGCCTACACCCTCACCCAAGCGGATATCGACGCAGGTGAGATCACCAGCACCGCGACCGCGACCGGCCTGCCCCCGGGTTCGTCAGAGCAGCTGTCCGCCTCCGACGAGTGGGTCGTGCCCGTGCCCCAGGCCTCCGGCCTGGAGGTGACCACGTCGTACGAGGTCTCGGTGCCCAGAGGGACCAAGGCTGGTGACCACGTGCGTTTCCGGATCACTGTCACCAACACCGGCAACACCACAGCCTCTGACGTGTCGGTGGCCGACAGCCTGCTGCCCGGCATGGATCCAGCGTCGTGCGAGTGGGACCAGCTGGCCCCTGGCGAAACCGTGTCCTGCGAGTTCACCTACACCATCACCGAAGAAGACATCGACGCGGGCGAGGTCCTGTCCACGGTCACTGCCGCAGGCACCCTCCCCGACGGCGACACCGTCTCCGGCTCCGACACCGTGAGGATCTCTTTCGACAACAGCGGGAACGGGAACGGGGGCAACGGCAACGGGCGTCGTCCAGGCGGCGCGGGTACCGGCCCCGGTGACGGAGGCAAGGGTCACGGCGGAGGTAAGGGCCACGGTGGGGGTAAGGGCCATGGCGGGGGCGGCGGGGGCGACAACGGGAACGGGAACGGCGGAAACGGGAACGGGGGCGGCAACGGCAACGGCGGCACCCAGGGGTACCCCTTGGACAACAACGGCACCGGTGCCGGCAACGATGGGGCGAACAGCGCAGCCTGGGGAAACACCGACGACAGGAACGGCAACGGTACAGGCAGCACCACCAGACGTGGCGACCAGCTGCGTCCGCTCGGACCTCTCGCCCGCACCGGCACGTCCGGCGCGTTCGTCCTGCTCACCGTCGCACTGCTGCTCGCCCCTGGTATCACCGCCGTCGCGGTCAGCCTGTACCAGGCCCCGCGGTTCCGCCGACGCCCCCGCCCAGCCCGGTCCGCACGCCCGACCGCGCCAGACACAGCCGTCGTCGGTTCGCTCACCAGCAGCCCAACCTTTGCAGTCCAGGTCGCTCCAGCCCACGGCCGCCACCGCGCGGTCCCGACCAAGGAGACCACCATGTGCCACACGCCCGACCACCAGGTGCAGGAGGCGACGATGTCCCCCGACCACACGCGAAGTCCCGCCACGAGCACAGCGCCACCGCAGCCGTGCACCGCACCTTCCGCGCCAGACCCGTCGGCCCCGGTCGTCGCGGCACCCGTCGTCGCCCGCGCATGGGCCGAGCTTGCCACCTGGTCTTCGACCGCACTCGAGCACGTCCCCCAGCCACGTCCAGAGCCGACCGTCGCACACGGCCGCCACGCCAGCACCACCGCCGACCTGACGCCAACCACACACCCGCTGCCACCGTACCTGGCCGTAGAAGCCGACACCCGACCCAGCCAGGCTCGCCACGCAGCCCCACCCATTGTTTCGCCCACCGAACAAATCCACGACGTGCGTGCTGCCGCCTGCCCGACAGACCCGACGCCAACCACACACCGCGGTGCGCCAGCCACCACGCCAGACACGTCGTCCCCGGTCATCTCCGACGAGCTCGCCCGCCGGTGGGCCGAGTGCTTCATGTCCCCTGCGCTGGAGCGCGTCCCCCAGCCACGTCCAGAGCCAACCGTCGTGCACGGGCGCCACACCAGCACCACCGCAGTGGACACCGTCTGCGCCGACACCCGCTCCGACCGGGCTCGTCACGCAGTCCAACCCATTGTTTCGCCCACCGAACAAATCCACGACGAGGCCGCCGCGCCACACCTGACCACCCGCAGCCGCCACGCGAGCACCGCCCCCGTCGACAGCACCGACCACCCTGCACCGACCACCCACGGCCGTCACACACACCAAGCCGTGGCCGACACCGTGGCCGCCTCGACGCCACCCGCACCCGGGGAGGCTGTCCCCGTTGCCACTGCCGAACTGACACCTTCGCACGGCCGTCACCAGGGCACACAGACCCCTGTCGCGGCGATCGGCGGCCGTCACGCCAGCACAGCTGCCCTGGTCACCACGCCCAGACCTGCGCATGCCCAAGGCCGTCACACCACTGACTCGACCACTGGAGCACCGCCACGGGGTCGGCGCTCCAACCAGGCACCCGTCGACGCCCCCACCGCTGTCGAAGCCCGAGGCCGCCACGCCCACACAGCCGCCCCCGACGACGTCGAGCCTGCTCAGCCGCTCGTCCAGGGTCGTCATGCCTCCGACGCCCCCGTCGACACCGTCTCGCGGAGTGCCGCCAAGCCAGCCGTGCCCGCTGACCAGCGACGACGCGACCGACGTACCAGACCGTGCACCTCAGGCCAGCCATGGCACCGTCTGTGGTCCACGTCCCTGTGCACCGACGTCGCCCAGCTGGCACCGACCGCTCCAGCCCGCTGGAGGCCCACCACCCCTCCCGGCACACCCAGGCCAACATCCCGCACCACCCGTCCACCCCACACCGTCGAACCACACGCCCCCTGGCGCCCCCAACCCACCTCGACCACCCGCGACGCGACCGTCGCCACCGACCCCCGCCCCCCGCCCGTCGCGACAAGGGCATAACCGACACGTGAGCTGCGGCCACGTCTGCTCGACCAGCGCGTCGAGCCAGCGACCCCAGAACGCGGCTCGTCCTCGTGCTGGTCTAAGGCCTGGGCCTTCCGGTGAGGCCTGACCTGGCAACGTCAGGCCTCGGCGGAACGCTCAGTCTTTGAGGCTCGGGACGGGTGTAACAACATCGTCACACGTGTGACGAGGTTGTTACACGTGTTTCAGGGTTGGAACGCTGAACAGGACGGGGGGTTGTTACCGGTCTCATATGGTCGTCCCATGTGGCGCGCGCACAAGAGCCTCGAGGGCTCGACGACGGCGCGCGCACCCGATGGCGCGTGCGTGCCACCGCTCACAACCTATGGAGACGGACTATGAGACGAGGTCACACTCTCGCGATCGTCACAGCACTGGCGTTGGCTGTCGGACTGGTGGCGGTGTCGACACCGCCACCGGCCCAGGCAGCGAGCACGACGCCGCTGCTCAGCGGTACTGGCATGGTGCGCGCGGGGCACGTCTGGCTGTCGGCCGGCGCTGACGAGACGGTCAGTGTGGACTGGAAGCCGGTGTGGGCGGCCGACGGCAACGCTGAACAGCTGTACCTGGTGAACCCGGCGGGTTCGTTGTCTGCCCAGGTCGACATCCCGGCCGGGACAGCGGCGTCCTCACGCACCCTGAACCTGGCGAAGGCCGCCGGGGACTACACCCTGGCTGTGCCGGGCTACAGCTTCCGCAGCTACCAGGTGACCGCTGGGCCGAACACCGCGATCCAGCTGGAACCGACGAAAGTGCACCCCACCGCCCAGCTGGCGGCGGGCACACAGCTCTACTTCCGGGTGGGCGCGAACCAGCAGGCGACCTTGTGCGGGAAGTACCACGGCGGGGTCAGCTCGATGCAGGCCGTGCGGGTCTCGGACAACACGTCTGCGAACCTGGCGTTGCGCTCGTACAGCCAGTACCCCCAGTACGACAAGGTGTCGTTGCCGGTCTCGGCGACTGACCAGGTGTGGCGTGTGACGTTCGGCGGTTCGGGCAAGGCCGCGTTCTGGCTGGACGGCACGGCGAACCTCTTCGCACCGAAGGCCGAGCACCTGCACCCCTTGGCGCTGCCGACCGGGCAGGCTACGGTGACCGTGGGCACCACGAAGGTCGGGCCGTCCCCGCACGTGGGTGTGGCCATGCCGTACTACGCCCCGCCTGCCAGCGCGGTGCCGACCATGAACAGCCTCGGCCTGGACTCGGCCAGCTACTACACCTTCCACGACGCGGGCGCCGCCAACGAGGTCTCGTTCCGCAAGTACTACAAGCAGACGATGGGCATCACCACCGACGTGACGCTGCTCGCCGGGACGAACCGCAGCTCGGTGATCAGCACCAGTGCGGCCGCCAGCGGGGTGGACAAGTTCGTGTCCACGATGAAGCAGGTCAACGGTGGGACGCACTACCTGTCGTTCGCTGACGAACCGAACCTGAACTTCACCACCTACGCCGCGTACGCTGCCTACTTCGACAGCGCACTGCGCCGCCTGGAGAGCACATCCGGAGCACGGGAGGCTGGGGTGCGGGTCGCTGTGCCCGCCAGCTCGCGGTTCGTCGGCGCGCCGTTCCGCACCGACAGCAACTTTGCGGCCAACCGGGGCATCGTGTGGACCCAGCAGCTGCTGAACACCTACGGCGACCGGATCGACGCGGTGGCCTGGCACGAATGGGCCGTGCGCGACCTGCTGGCGACCCGGCAGTACCGTGACTCGATCAAGGCGGCGGCAGACATGGTGGGCACAGGCCCAGACGGCCGGCCGGCCAAGAGCCTGCTGATCGACCAGACCAACATCTCCTCGGGCACCGACCTGAGCCCCTACGAGCAAGACACCCAGTACGCGGCGCTGTGGTGGACGTCGGTGGTGGTCAACTCTTCGGCGGACGGCACGCTGGAGGTGCTGAACTGGTTCAAGATCGCCGACGAAGGGAGCTACCCGAAGGGGATGCTCAACGAGTCCGGCACCAAGGTGAAACCGGTCGGTGCGGCCCAGCAGTTCATCTCGGACCACTGGGGCGGGCAGGTGTACCAGTCGAGCAACACGTCGTTCGAGGTGGATGCGGTCCAGCTGGGCGAAGGCTCGAAACGGGTGCTGCTCGGGGTGAACAAGTCTGACCGCGCCCAGCAGGTGACCATCAGCGGCGCGGTGTGCCAGGCCCAGGTCGAGCTGTTGGGCCCGGACTCCAAGCGGCGGACGGCCACCGTGGACTGCCAGGGCGGAGCTCCTCGTCTGGCCGTGCCGGCACAGACCATCTTCGCCGTGACGTGGAACGCATAGCGTGACGGTCCGGCACGCCGCGACCCCACACCTGTGACACGGTGCCTTGGTGCGGTGTCCGTCTGGCCTGGATGTCTTCGCGGCCAGACGGACACCGGGTTCCCCGACCGGTCGCGGTGTTGACGAACGTGTTCTGGGAGTGCCATACCGGTGTATCAGGTTCGTACCACGTCCAGCGTTGGTCTGGCCGACGAGCACGTCGTCCGGCTGGTATTTTCTAGGTATGGCTGAATACTCACACGGAGAATTCTTTTGATCCCCCCGCGTCTGTGGACAAGATTATTGGTTGGCGTCGCCGTCCTGGCGGTCGCGCTCGCAGGCGCGCTGGTGCCGAGCGCCGCGCAGGCCTCCACCACGATCCAGGTCGGGCCGGGTCGAGCTTACACCACCGTGAAAGCCGCCGCGGCGGCAGCGGCGAGCGGTTCGGTCATCGAGATCGACGCAGGAACCTACCGGGGGGCCGAAGCGCTGTTGCGTCTGAACGGCAACAAGACCCTCACCATCCGCGGTGTGGGGAAGGTCGTCCTGGACGCCGCTGGTGCGGCTGAGGACGGCAAAGGGATCTTCGTGGTGGACAACGGCACGGTGACCATCGAGAACATCACGTTCACGAACGCCCGGGTGCCGGACCACAACGGGGCGGGCATCCGCCTGGGCGACGGGCACCTGACCGTGCGGGGCTGCGCGTTCTTCAACAACGAGATGGGCCTCTTGACCGACAACCTGGCCTCGACGACGGTCGAGCTGTACGACAACGAGTTCGCCTACTCGACGGCGACCTCCGCCGAGGGCTTCACCCACAACGTGTACATCGGCCGGAACGGCCTGCTGGTCGCCGAGGGGAACTACTCTCACCATGCGGACGGCGGGCACCTGTTCAAGAGCCGCGCTGGCGTCAACATCATCCGGTACAACCGTTTCACGGACGACAACGACCCGGCGACGTTCCGGGCGTCCTACGAGCTCGACCTGCCCGACGGAGGTCAGGCGCTCGTGGTGGGCAACATCTTCGGCCAGTCGGCCGACGGGGACAACGCCACCGTCGTGAGCTTTGCCCGGGAGAACACGGACGTCTGGCCCGCCAACGAGCTGTACGTTGCTCACAACACCTTCCTCAGCGATCGTCCGGGCATCTCGCCGCTGTTGGGTTCAGACCCCAGCGCGAAGATCGTGTGGCAGAACAACCAGGCCCAGTCCACCCTCGAGCTCAACCCGCAGAGCACCATCGTCGCCCAGGGCGGCAATGCCACGTTCACCGCCGGGCAGCTCGACGCCGTGTCCTTCCTTCCCGACGCCTCGTTGCACGCAGCCCAGTCTGGCACCACAGTGGCTCCGGCCCTGCTTCCCGCCGCACTGACCTCCCGTGGCGGGTCCATGACGCCGACCCAGCAGTACCAGCACCCAGCCTCGACCTCGGATATCGGCCCACCGGTTCTTCCCGGAGCCGTGCAGGTCCCCGGCTCGAC
>Ga0123354_10000272_pt1 | contig 46689 bp, 23 predicted proteins | sample TergutLab28metaG_2_FD_97872 | JGI IMG/M metagenome (GOLD analysis project Ga0123354, IMG submission 97872) | Labiotermes labralis P4 segment gut microbial communities from Petit-Saut dam, French Guiana - Lab288 P4 | ecosystem: Host-associated > Arthropoda: Insects > Digestive system > Gut ... | reverse complement strand
TTATTTCATTATTTAATGCTCAACATGTTTCGAATGTTAATACGTCCATCCACAGGAGCTTGCGAAGTGCTTCAGCCTGCATCCGGCTACCACACCACCCCAGCCGAACCACACCATAACACCAACACACATCGAACCAGAGCAATACAACCCATGAAATAACTCAACAAATAAGTCGCAAGCTCCTGTGGATGGATGTGCTAACATTCGAAACATGTCGAGCATTAAATAATGAAATAATAGCAAGTGACATCAACTTGGTCTATCTTTATTCAACTGATACAAAAATTTGAAGCCAGTCCATTAAGCAACAGTTGCCCACATCAACAGTGTTCTGCATTAACTCCATTACTATTGTCACTAAAATGCAGTGACTTTCTCTCATGACTGTCCAGAACACCACTGCTGTCATGGCACAGCCCTGCATGTGATAAAGCTGCTGTGGTTGCATGGTGATAAAAGACAGGTTATGTGTATCCACACTGTTCAAGGAATTGTGGTTCATTTCCCAGAGTGGACAAGAAACTTTCTTCTCAAGGCCTTCCACATGAGCTCTGTGACCCTTCTGGCCTCCTCTTCAGTGAGTACCAGAGGCCCCTTCCCCAGTGGTAAAGTGGCCAGTGCATTACGATGACCTCTCACCTCCATCTAGTGTTAAGCTCAGTATGTGTGGAGCTACACTGCCACTCTCCCACATGCCTTCAGAGTGAGCAGAGGGGAAACTTTTATCTTTACTTTTACACTTGATACTCAGAACTACGTTACCCTGAGAAACAGAAAAGAAGCAAATGAAACCAGCCAATTTAGTGCAGACAGGTCCATTATGGCCGAATATTTTTAGACACATTCGCTTAGTTGCAAAAAGGACCTACTAGCTTCGTCATGACCGTCCATCAGTCTGTTTGTCTGCACATATCAGTATGGACAGATTTCTATGAAATTTGATATTGGGGACTTCTAAGAAAATCTGCTGAGAAAATCCCAACTTGTTTGCAATCGTGCAAAAATATGAGGCATTTTACATGAAGACTGAAGTACATTTATTGTTGCTGCTGACATAAAGTTGACATAATAGTGCTCTCTCTGAGTGAAATGGTATCAGGCTGAGAAGGAATAAACATTCCATGAACACACCACACAGTGCTGTGGTATACGTACATCACATACATTGTTCTTCATAGGCCCACATCTACACTGCACAGTACATGTTTCTAGCCCATGCTGATGACTTGCTGTTCCTACAGTGGCATAAGGTAGGGTGTATGTCTTCACACTTTTAAAGTTTGCATTTGCCTCCTCCTTGTCAATCATTGTACTGTCTTGCTATTGTGACCCACAACATATGTGACATGAAATACAAGAAGCTACACACAAACAAAATGACTGCAGTTTGTGTCACTCTCATAACAACATAAAAGCTAGAAACTGTTGAACAGACAGAAATCAGTGTTACCGAGTTCAGCAGGAAGAACTGAAGAAGTGAAGTAACAAGGACAGCTAGTAGCAAATGGTAGGTTTGACAGCCCTGCTGACACCGTGACCCACAATGGTCAGCAAGTTTACCAGCAACAGACAAAACCATATCACTTCACATTGCTACTGCAACACAATGTTACAGATGTAGCTTGTAAGAATATGCATCTACCTCTTCTTCCAGCAGTGCCCTCTGGTTAGCAGACCAAGCTGGGTCAGGTTGAAAACTCTGAGTTGTAGCACTACCGAAGTCACACAGCTTGATGCTGCCATCTGCTCCGACTAGAAGATTTTCAATCTAATGTATTAAAGGAAAGAAAAGATATCAATGACAACAATTTATAAACCACAGTCAAATTCCATCACAGCACAGCACTGCACAGCACACTCCACAATAATACACATATGCTTCTAATTCACATTTTATAGATTTAAAGTTTCATCAGTGATGATGGATAAGATCATAGTCTTTGAGGAAGTGAGGTGGGGTAGTACATTTCACATAATTCATATTTCATGTAACTGGTATAGCATAAGAAACAAGAGCACTCTTGCAGGAGGTCTATGTGTTTTTTGCAAACACAGTTTTTGTCTACATTCACACAAATATGAAACCTTTATATCAGAATGCAAATGAACAATAAATCATGGAAAAATAACAAATACTTACTCCCCAGACACTTCCAGCCTCAACTTATGAAAAATGCAGTTGAATATTACAACTTTCTGTTTGAATACAGCAGAGCACAGCACAGCACAGCAGAGCACAGCACAGCACAGTGCACATTAAAAACACATCTGAATAATATAACTGTAGAATTTAAATGAGTTTTTGTGTCAATAAAGATACATATTACAAAAAAAAATTATGCCTACGATGACTCAAACTGACATAGTCGACATATCAGTGCTAGTCTCCTACCACATCATTTACCAGTCAGTACAGGTGTCCAGTTACAGTACAGCTGCACTTTCACTTTGCAGTGGATTTAGAAACGTCATTACATTAATTCATATTTATTTTCATATTAGTTGGACATACTGACGTCTGCTGAACAGAGATCTGGTATAAATAAGTGTAACAACAACATGTAAAGAAAAGCCAAATATGAACAAACATAATGAAATCAGAAATAATTAGAATTATGATGCCAGCTGAACACTTCAATTACTTTCAAGTTAGGAACTGGAAAATTTTAACCACTTGATTTTCCATAGTACAATGTACAAATCTGATGCATCCCACCCTAAGGATGAAGGCAGCAGGCTTCTCTGAAACACTGACATCAATGTATCTCTATGTACAACATCATACCAAAAAATACTGCAATAATTAGTGTTGGTTACTTTTTTACTGACAGATGAGACAAAACCACAGAATTACAAAAACCACACCAGATATGTAAATCATGCCGATTTTAAAACCATCACCTTGAGATCTCTGTGAATTACTGGTGGTTGCTGACTATGCATATGCTGAACAGCTCTACAAGTCTGCCAGAAAATTCTACATATCACATCCACAGGCAGTGCAGAACTCCGATTTGTCAAGACATCCACTAAACTTCCACCTGGAAACATAACAAGTAATCACACAAACACCACAAACCTTTATTCACTTGACCAGAAAGACATACTGATGAACACTTTTTATATACTTATCAATTGACAAGCAATAAAAATAAAAGCATTTCTCTTAACAGTAATGTTTTATCACAATCATTTTTAACACGCAAATTCCCGTCCTGCCACCACCACAACTGGCAGTAGTAAGGAAACATACACACTACACAATATAAAAAACAATAATCATACCTGGGACACACCAGAACATGATAATCATATTAACAACTCTACACCTAGTCTTCACAATGACATACTGACTAGGACATGGGCTGGACAACTAATGAATCAATTCCCAACTGGGGTAACAGAGCCTTGTTTTGTCCATAACATCCTGACTGGGTCTGGGGCCCAACCTGCCTCCTATTCAATTGCTACCAGGGGCTCTTACCCTGGCAGTAAAGTGGCCAGGCCAAGAAGCTGACCACTCACCCCCATATAGTGTTGAGGTTCAGAATGAGTGGAGCGATACCTCCACTCCCCAAAAGCATTCACAGTGTACACCTGTACAATGGTACTCACTACATGAACTGCTCAACATACAAATGCAATATTATGTGACTTTCGGGGTTTTTGCAGTGGTGTCGCCGAAGATTCTGTTTGTCTCAGTTGTGACACTGTGTCACGTGGTGACTGGATCCCAGTGTTCTAAGGTGATGCAGTGTCCTATAACACTTACTGACCCTTAAACACTGCCTAAAAAATATGGGACCTGATCCCCCACTGATGCCACTGATGTAGCTTAACTTTCCTGGTACCAATTGACCAGGAGGCTAGTTGGGCCCACAGCCAGTATGGTTGCTTTACAGAACAGAAAAATCTCCTTCTCCTGCTGCTAATCAAACCCTGGATCACCAACTTAAAACCTAATCACTATAGTGACTGAGCTACCCTGGCACTGTCAGAATTTATACATGTTAAACTTAAACACAGTAATTTAAAAATGAACAGCTCATCCATTAATATATATCTCACCAAATAAAGTGAAACATCAGAAGATAAACAGCTGTCACAAGTGCCTTAAAGAACTGTGTGCTACACTTTGTATCTTACTTTTGTTTAGTGTGTCGACACACATAACTAGATTAGTGCAGCTGAATCAAATATAGACCTGCTAACCACACAGTGTGTCAATGAACAGCACTGCAGTAACAAACAGGAGTGCAGTAACAAACAGCACAGCATTAACAAACAGGAGTGCAGTAACAAACAGCACTGCAGTAACAAACAGCATTGCAGTAACAAACAGCACTGCAGTGACAAACAGCAGTGCAGTAACAAACAGCACTGCAGTAACAAACAGCATTGCAGTAACAAACAGCACTGCAGTAACAAACAGCATTGCAGTAACAAACAGCACTGCAGTAACAAACAGCATTGCAGTAACAAACAGCATTGCAGTAACAAACAGCACTGCAGTAACAAACAGCACTGCAGTAACAAACAGCACTGCATTAACAAACAGCATTGCAGTGACAAAGAGCACTGCAGTGACAAACAGCACTGCAGTAACAAACAGCACTGCAGTAAGAAACAGCACTGCAGTAAGAAACAGCACTGCAGTAACAAACAGCACTGCATTAACAGACAGCAGTGCAGTAACAGACAGCACTGCATTAACAGACAGCACTGCATTAACAGACAGCAGTGCAGTAACAAACAGCACTGCAGTAACAGACAGCAGTGCAGTAACAAACAGCACTGCATTAACAAACAGCAGTGCAGTAACAAACAGCACTGCAGTAACAAACAGCACTGCAGTAACAAACAGCACTGCATTAACAAACAGGAGTGCAGTAACAAACAAGAGTGCAGTAACAAACAGGAGTGCAGTAACAAACAGGAGTGCAGTAACAAACAGGAGTGCAGTGACAAACGGCACTGCAGTGACAAACGGCATTGCAGTGACAAACAGCACTGCAGTGACAAACAGCACTGAAGTAACAAACAGCAGTACAGTAACAAGCAGCATTGCAGTAACAAACAGCATTGCAGTAACAAACAGCAGTGCAGTATCAAACAGCACTGCAGTAACAAACAGCACTGCAGTAACAAACAGCACTGCTCTAACAAACAGCACTGCAGTAACAAACAGCATTGCAGTAACAAACAACAGTGCAGTAACAAACAACATTGCAGTAACAAACAGCATTGCAGTAACAAACAGCAGTACTTCCTGGAAGAACTAGGCATAAATGGAAGGGTAATATTAAAATGGACCTAAAAGAAATTGGATGGGAGGGCATGGGCTGGATTAATCTGGCTCAGGATAGGGATAGGGGGAAGGTCTTATCACCAAAGACATGGACCTTCAGGGAGCATAAAATGCATGTAATTTTGTGATTGGATGAGAATCTATCAGCTTGTTACGAAGTACTCCGCTCCATGCAGTTAGTTAGAAGTACCATTCTGCACCGCAGACACAGTTGCATTCTGTGCCAGAATCATGATATCCAAAACTACGAAGAAAGAATGATGCTCAAATCGAGAAACTGAAGTTTACTCTAAAAAAGCAAAACAGGGAAGGAGAAAATGAATCAAACAAACAAACAAACAAACAAACACTACTGCAATACTGCACCACCACATTTAACTGTCGATATATTCACACACATCTAGACCTACAAATTCCGGCGGGCAGGTTCACTCAATCATTATCAATGCAAGGAGACTGTGGTAATTTTCGTTATTTGTTGTCCAGTTTGGAAATTCACACATGATGGGGCCCTTTTGTTATATTGAACACCTTGAAGTACAAACAAAGTGCACTCAACACAGAGTGTGTACACCACTCTCCTCTGCAGTTTCTCTTTGGCACATTTTCACTCTGGTACATATATTGAGCTTCACTCAAAATGCTGTCAGAAATGCATGTGTGAAGCTATCATTACAACTGTCCAATCTAAATGAAAATTGAAATGACTTAGATCAATTTTGGTAAAATCAAAAGAAAATGCCACGCATATCCCCCTACTACTTCATAAGTTTTTTCATGCATATGAACAGACAGATGAACAAAGAGATTTTAATAGCTTCTCTGGAGGGATGCAACCAAAGTTTAATATGCTTTAAAATGAAATGGAACAGGTCACATGCAATACAAATTCCTACTTAATCCAGGTGGAAACAGTTTGGTAAAAATAACGACAAACATCATGCATAAAGGAACACAAGACATTAGACATGTGTCAGTGTCATTCAGATATGTCAGGTTCTCACAGCAGTCTTGCTAAGGATTCAAATCTTTGCTGATGTGCTGGTGTGTCACTGGGAGAGCAAAGGATTGTGACACCTTCATATTCAGGTCAAGCCCTTGAAGATAATGGCAACACAATCCTAGTGAAACAACACAAACCACTCATCCAGTGACACACTATCATGTCACAGGAGATTTAAACCCTGCTCATTCAGATATCCTCAGCCATTTTACTACACTTCAACAACAACAACTGCAAGACACACAAGGTAACTCACCAGTGCACAGTTCTGTAACAAGAAGATATTCACCACAACCATGTCCTGACTTTGCTTTGTCGATGTACGCTGCAGAGAGGTACTGGATGATGTTAGGATGCCCTGACAATTTCCTCTAAGAAATGTAAGTTAAGGAAGTAAATCAACATGTAAACATTTGGCACTATCAAAGGTGAACCCAAAAAACACAGTTACTACATTACAATCAGCACCTTGATCAATACAGTAACTAAATTATGCAAGATTTGTTACCACAGTGACATTCCTGTAAATTCATGTCTTCTGTGTCACTGGGATAGTGTTACCTGGTGATGCAAAGGAACATATTGCTTTCATCTTCAATGGCTGAGAGGTTCAAGCAGAACTCAAACTCAGCAACATGCAGTCATATCCCAGGAGACCTGTATCCTCTAATTAAATGACATATTAAAGATAACTACAAACTGTGCATACAGGTGGATGGCCACGGCCCATTTCAGGGCGTCCAGTAGCAACAACACACAGCATGCAAGGATAAAGAAGGGGGAAACATTAAATGTCATCAGATTAGACATTTTACAAACTGATTTAGGAATTCCTTACTCTCATCACACAAAAGTAATGCAAAATGAAATATGAATGGGAAATTCTCTCACATCCAAACCTACTATCAGTGACTACCACTAAACCTACTGAAATTATTAAGCATAAAATCTATGGAGAAAGCTATCTCTTGTGAGGTTTCCACAGCAACAGAATTGAGGATTCACATCTTTAGTGTTGCTGGGCTAATGGTTCCTTCAAGTGGCAAGAAGTGTATGAAGAATGGCCTTTATTCTTGAATTGTTTACCCCTAAAGACAGGCAGTAGGTTCCTTCAAATGTCAGCAACCTACAGAGCAACAGAGCTTCACACCCCTGAAGACCTGAATCCTCAAAGCTATTGAATGTTCAGGGATAACACTTTTCACCTCTGGAAACAGATTTAGTGAATAATACTTAAACTCTGTACAACAAAACATTGTATTTCACCTCACTATAAAACACAGAACTGTCACTGTCTAAATACCTTCTGAACACCAAACTTCTGCGATACCAACTGAAGCATGCCTTCCAGTGCCATTTATTTCTTCCATCTTTTGGTCCTATTTAGGTCTGTTAGCAACTCATAACTAACAAAATACCAAGCACCTGCTACCATCTTCTGGTCCTATTCACATCTACTTGCAAAGATATACAATGGCAGAATATCATTACATGTTTGCATTTATATATATGTCTACAGGGGCTAAATGTGCAATTACATTATTCATACTTCCACTGTCCTTTACAATAGAGCAAACTGCAGTTTAATTATTTAAAGGATACAAGAATGTTGATTTCTTGTTTTATTATACTGTTAGTGTCCTCATCTGCTGCAAGCAATCTCTGAAATGAAACAGTTTTATAATCCCAGACATTTCAACTCCTACTTTAATTAATAACCATAACTATTTATGTGTTATAGTTTCTGTAAAATATAAATATTCAAACTGTTGCTACTGTTGAGGATTCACATCCTCTGGAATGTGCCAGTGTTTCATTAGGCAAGTGGTTCCTACTATTTCAAATGAACGGAATGCCTACACCTTCAAGTGTCAAGCACGCACTAACTTCTTCCAACTATCAAGAACCACCCACCTAATGACACAACACCACAACACAGAAAACCTGAATCCTCAGCAACAATGCTACAAGACCTCAAATCTCATGCTGTGACTGATGTCACATAAAATTAATGTTCATTCAGAAAATCACAAGCTTCCATTCTCTTGAGATGGAAGCCTCTTTTTTCCCCAGACATTATGTCTGCCACATCACACATCACATCTGCCACATCACATATCATGTCTGCTACATCACACATCACATATCACATCTGTCACATTACACATCACACCTGTCACATTACACATCACACCTGTCACATCACACATCACATCTGCCACACCACACATCACATCTGCCACACCACACATTATGTCTGCCACACCACCTTTCCATGTCTAGGTGTGTATCCTCTCTGCAAAGCTGCTCAATATATCAAACATCACACACATCCTTATACAAGCTTTGAGGTTCTCAGTGGCGACTGCAAAGCCGTCCGAAGCAAGACACAACTAGAACTTCTGCTTCTGCAACCTTATATTTTATAATTATAATTTAAGACACATGGCAATGAAAATGCTTGGAATACAAACACTCTTCTAGGGTGTGATGCTATGTTAATTGGTAGATACATACCACTGTTTTGGAGGCAGGCCTATCTGCTGCTAGCTCTACCCTACAGATGAAGGCAGCGGGTATATCCCTAACAGTGCTTCCCAGCCAGCCAACTACACAGCATCACATGCCACAAAACCATAAACACAATGTCTCATCAAGATCACCTCTCTTTTGGGATAAGGTGTCATGTAGTGTGGCAGAAACCTTTTATGTTTATGTATGTACTACCTCCATCTTCAGGGTTACAAGCCAGAAGATTTCACCAAAATTCCAGTGTCTGTCTACCAAACAACATGGCATCACATAAGAGAACAGCACAGTCTTGATACCCATCAGTGTGAAATTCAAATCTCATGTATAGAATTATGCTCAAGAAATTCAAGAACACTTCAGTGCCACGCACCTTAAATTCCCATCCTACAATAAACACAACATGGCAGCAGACAAAATTCTCATGTGTGGGCAGAAATATAAATTTTACACTAAGGGATATACTAACTGCTTTTCATAAAAAGTGTAAATATATTTAACTTTTGTTCAGTCTATTTTGGGTATGCAGAAACAATGATTCCAAAACATTCTTCTGATTCATTTGGTGTACAGGATTTCTGGACACTGTACTCTCTCTGAACATAACAAAATATTTTGAAAACTGATCTGTTCAGTCTCCATGCAAAAAGATGGGAAAGCAACTAGTTAGTTGGACCTGTTAGAAAGCAATGGATCACTCGATCCCCCCAAAAAAATCACTGTTCAACAGAAAACTGTCTAAAGGCAATGTATGGAAATCTGTTAAACCTGTTTGCAGGAACTCGCTGCAAGGGCTGAGACAAGCATTCCACTGAGTTATAAAGTCATAGAGGAATTTCTTTAAAAAAATATTCTAATTTTATGTTAAAATGAACAATATACATTGTTCTATGCCACAACATCACACTCTAATCAGTATTCTCTGTGTGCCATTTTCAGAAGACTGATAACTGAAACCAGTCTTGAACTGCAGATGTCTCCACTGTATCCTGGCTTCTCTGTGGCATCCTCCCATGACAAGAATGGAGCATTCAGTCTTGGAGAACAACTAGGCCGTGGGGAAAAAAGAGGATAGATGGAGATGCAAAACAGCAAGGATAAGTGCACACAGGTGTAAGAAAAAAACTTACAAGTAAATGGGTGAGAATGAAGGACGTTTTGTTGTGAGATAACCCACTCTGGTGGAGAGGCCAACACAGAAAGTGTCCATGTGCCTTCATACAGGTACACCTCCACTCATTCTTAACCTTGACACTATATACAGCAACAGGTCAGGTTCATGTCCTGGCCACTGTACACCTGTGGATGAACCTCTGACACCCACTGAACAGGAAGCTGGGTGACCCCAGAACCAATATAAGCATTTCCAAAAAAGAAATAAAAATTTTCCCCTGCCAGGAGCTGATCTTGGATAGTCTGGCCCATGGCCTAGACAGTATACTGACTGAGCTTCAAAAGTGGGCAGACTAAGGAGGAAAGATATAAAGGTTTCACTTACAATGATAATGCTTTGCAGTTCTACAGATCTGCTGTTATTTTATCTGACTCTAGCAGTCACTTCCTATCAAGTCACTTACGCTGTAACAATAGCCCCACATACCAGCTTCTTTATATAACGCAAGGTCCCTATCTGTCAGCTGCAGTCACTATGCAAAATCCATCAAAGCAATAAGACTCTTTATGATACATATGCCAAATACAATTCAAACAAGAACTTTTATCATAAATTCAGGCCAAAGTTTACAAAACAGCATTGACAAGGCATGTGCCAACCAGGAACAAGTGGATGAAGTTGGTGCTAGACTAGAGAGATTGCCAAGAAAATCTCTAGCCTGACATGTGCAGAAAATGTGTGTTCCTGCTTCATCCACACAACATGCAATAATTTCCACATTTGCAATTACATGATGCAATTGGAAGGTAGTGTCTTCAGATTCACCAACAGAATTTGCATGAGTAATGATCATGTTTGTTACACATGGTTTGTTATATATGGACTATTGAATGGTGACAAACCGGAAAAAGCAGTTACCACTGTCCTCCCTGCCATCAAGCAAAATGTCTAAATGTCAATGTATGCGAGGGGGTTGATAAAATAATGTCCCTGACATACAAGTCCTTGAAAGACTGTCGTTTTGCAACTTACATGTGTGACTTACTGATAATTATACAAGTTAATCAAACGTCTATCTAAATATGTCAACACAATTACCGAATAAAAATACTTTACTATTCATCTGACTCAGTAACAACCTTCAGAGCAATGCTGAATGTGTTGGGACCTTCAGCCATTAATCATTTTACATTATCTCTTCACTAACCTTCAGTGCAAAATATTTCCCTGTACTTGGGTCCTGTGTCATAAATACAAACGCGAATCCACCTGAAACAATTTCATTCCATAAATTTTTTGACAGGGGCAAAGGTACATGAAGTTTGACAGCGGTTGTCAGTTATGTATTATGACAATACTGTCGCAGGTCTACGTACAAAAATACATCACTTTACCGTGCAATATGATTACATTGCACTTGTTCAATTGCCTCAAATCAACTGAACATAACACTAATTAAACACTTTCAAAACGTCAAAGGCAGTATTGACCTCAACCCTACCTTCAGCGATGACTTTCTTCACCTTTAATTTTACGTTTCCTACTTCAACCGTTTGACCTATCAACTCATTTTCAGCACCAGATGTGTTACTACTACTAAAATACCCTATTGCCGACTTAAATAGATCAGACATTTTTAAAAACTAGCCGTTTTTATCTTCGAGACATTACACACAACTCTGCGACTATTCAACCCCCCTTGAGTTGAAGACCCAAACATCCGGTCAAAGAACATACGATCTGTACTGAACTCTTGATCGAAGTAGGTCACGTATACCATGCGTTTGCAGCTTCCCTGAAGGTCACATTCATGATAACATACCTTTACATATCAGTTTAGTAAAATTTTGAGACAACGATGTATGTTCCTGTACCAATGACACACGAAACAATATGCCATGAATACAGTATTCATTTGGATATATTTTTGATGCAGAATGGGGAGAGTAAATTTAGTTGGCAGCCATGCTCACTAACGTTGTGACGTGTGTTTCGCACAAGTTGGCATAATTTTTACTATTTACAGCTGGTTTTCACATGTGGTGTGGTGTTGAGTAACCGAGCGTGCTGTGGACCGTGTGGCTAGCGAAGCATGGCGAAACTGTGTCTCAGTAAGATTATAGTTACAGTTACTATATTGATTATAAGTTTGGGGGGTTTTTCGGCATGTATTGCTCAAGTGATGGTCGTCTGTGTGGTTACATCCTGTAACATGAGTTGGTTCCGACATTTCGGAGGATGTGTTGCTCACGTGTTCAGGGTGATTGAATTTGGTTCGGCATCTCACTCCGCATTTTTTAGTCTTTTCTTTTGAACTACATGAATACGTTTTGATTTCGTTATTGGAAAATAACTATACTCTAGGCAAAGAATGAGTATTTCTACTTGTCAAGTATCAGAGCAGTGAATGGGTTATGACATCGTATAGTCTGGTAGGTGGCGACCACCTTAAATGCTACGGATATGTATAGTAGGAAATCCATTTAACTTGGAAATACATTGGCGTTCATTGTAAACCTTTTGAAAAACATTATGAATATCTGTTCCCTGTGATGAATTTCAGCTGTATATAGTTTTATTTTTCAGTTTCATTGATACAGATTACATCATTAAAATACGTAACATGCATGATATATCTGTGATTGACCTTATTTGGGAAATGCAGTTTCAGTACTGAATTTCCATGTAAAACAAAATTTTAATTAGAATGGAATTTATGATTTTCAGAGAAGACGAGCAAGAGGATATCATGTCGGAAACGTTATAAAATAGAGAAGAAAGTGAGAGAACACAACAGGAAAGTGAGGCGTGAGAAGAAAAAGAATCCGGGAAAGAGTAAGATTGAGATAATAACTCAGGATTTTTTTTTATGATACTGTGTAGAAGAATATAATAGTTACCTGAATAGAAGTCAAACCCTTACACAGTCTTCATTTTTCAGGAAAATACCTACACAGAACATGTTTAACTTTGTGTATGATTAAAAAGTGTCCCCCTCCCCTTCTTTTTTTCAGATGATGAATTAGGGTAAAATACTTGCCTTGTATTTGGGTAAGTATGCTAATTTGTGACTCATCCCATCATGTACTGGCAAAAATGCAAAATTCTAAAGGATTATATGTGATAAGTTTCTGGTTGTATGATAAATGGTACTTCAATTGAACAGAATATATGACAATTGTACAATAATTCATTACAGCAAGAATCAAAACTATAGGAAGGGCAACTAATGTGAATGACAGTTCCTTACAAAACTCATACCCTTGGAATTTATTGTTCATCTCTCCATTTATTGAAATGTTTCAAAATGTGACCAAATTATTTGGTACTCTCACAGTGAATTACCGCTGTATTTTTGACAATCTGAAATGTGTTCTTGGTTAGGGTTTGTAAAAAGTTGAGAAAGAGTAACAATAGTGGAAACAACTCCTCACACAGATCAAGTGCACAACGTTTATGATTCATTTACCGCTCCAATTTCACACAGCTGGCCACTGGCCATAACAGTTCTGGCAGTGTTGCTAGAATATGTGGAGCTCCCATACCCCTTTGGCAGAAATTTAAGAAACATTCATAGAAGTTCCATTGCTGTGTGTTGAAATACAACTTTCGCATTGTAATCTTATGGAAGCTTCTCCCTTATATTTTGAAGCTTTCCCTCCATTTGCCCTGCAAACTTCATGGATTTTTTATAAGATTTCAGAATATATTACTTGTTTACCAGATTACAGTGTACACTTCAAACCTTTGTAAAGTAAAACTGTTTAAGTTGTATGCAAAATCGGGCCTAGTCTGTGAAGGTGAGTATGCTCACTTCTGGATATCAAACGCCTGCTAAATGTGTAGTTAACGTCTTGATATAACTTAGCAATAGTTTCCTCAAAACTACACAGAACTACAGAATTGTAAATGAGGTCTTGGGACTTCTTAATGCAATGGATTACAATTTTTAAGACCATATTAGCTGTAGGGAACCACTGACCATGTTATCCTCAAAATTTGTGGTTCTAACATATGTTTATGTATATAGTGACTGTTTTATTTGACAACTGTCACATGTCACTTCCTGTCAACTTCTTGTTATATTAACATAGCCCACTAATCCAACTGCCCCCACACACAGCAGATTAATGACAGGAAGTGGCAAATGATAGTTGTCAGATAAAATAATGGCTTTGTGAAATGGACATGCTGTATGCAACACATTTTGCCATTGCAGATAAAAAGAAGAAGCTAATACAAGTACCAAATATTTGTCCATTCAAAGAAGATATTCTGAAAGAAGTAGAAGCATTGAAGAAACAAAAGGAAGAAGCTAAACAGAAACAAAAAGAAATCTGGAGGGAAGAGAAGAGGAAAGCAAAAGAAAAACAGGATGGAGTTGAAAGTGGTTTAGGGGGTTTTATAGAAAATGCTAAAAAAAGACAAACATTACATGAGAATGCCAGAGGCAGTGATGCATCAACCAGTGCAGGAATACCACATAAATCTGACATTTCTGTTAAAGCTTACTGTAGAGAATTTAGAAAGGTAATTTATGAGGAACTTATGTACCTTGCAGATTTTCATTAGGAAAGTTTAAGAAACTGGAAATGCAGTGGAGTTGCTGCAGTGATTATCAGATTATAGCCTTTAAATCTCAATAGATCATTGTACTGTACATTATCATAATCTTACAAATAAGGTACAGTGAGACTTCTGCCAATTTCACCTTCTTGTTATTTGTTACAATTATTTGCTTTGTTGATGTTACAAAACATACTTTTTTGATGGAAGTGCACTATTTGCATCCATTCATCTATATGTGAGCCATTCTGGAAACTCTTAGCTCCCATTGGCTCAGTACAAGCCCTATCGACTCTTCTCCTATCCATAACTCTTTGGCCAACATTCCTGCAAACCTGTATGTATAGCTAACACATTCCTTCTACCGAATTACTTAAGCATTGACCCAAACCACATTCAATTACCCTAAAGATGTAGGTAGTGTGTTCCTCCAAACAACAGAGCAGACCTGTACTGTGTAAATAAGACCCAGATAATTACCATCATGTGACCTTTCATGAAGGTTATCTAGCAGAGTAGTATCCAATTCCTAGCTCTGTGTTCAACATTGTTGCAAATGCAGGTCGCATCTTCTAAGCCATCTCATGTACAAGTGTAGTTATTATTTTTCAGGTTGTGGAAGCAGCAGATGTTGTGCTGGAAGTTGTAGACGCAAGGGATCCTCTCGGAACACGATGTAAACAAGTTGAGCAAGCCATTTTAGATAGTGGCAACAAGCGTCTAGTGTTAGTGCTGAATAAAGCAGGTTTGTAATTGGACTGTGATTCTAACTGCATAGAGCAGAGTCCTCAGACCCTGACACAGTGCAACATGCATAAGAGTTAACAGTTTGACAGGTTACAATATTTTCATTATTTGGTGCAAAAAATTTTTGTGCAAGGCCACTGTTATTTTAACTTACTGAATATGCATCCACACCAAATGATTTCTTGCATAGGAGGTACCATTTTAATATCATGATATTTACCCATTTTTTTGTTTTTCAGTAATTATTTTTGGCCACTGATTCATTCAGTAGAAATGCACCCATTTATATGTGATGGTTACAGTTTGATTTCCCCACTGGTTAGATTTCACATGCCAGAAACTGAGTGCAACATAACAGTTGTTCATATATTATGCTCTGTCTCTTGTACTTTTCTAGTGCTGGAAAGCATTTGCAACTAATCTTCTTTATGTCAGATGAGAAGCTTATGATTTTGTTATGAACATTTTAAAGTTTTGTATTTTATTCTTGTTGTATCAGTTTTTATGTCAGCTGATCGTGTGTTGGTATACTGTGAATTGTTCGCTTTAAAATTTATATTGATGTTTGAAGTTTAAAATACACAGCTGGCCTGCTGAACCATTTGTCCGGTGTGGGCAGCTTCTTCAAAATTTCGTCTGCATGCTGGCAAAATGAAATTCAACACACAGGCTGATGAATTAATCAGTATACATGTAATTTAATGTATAAGTTTACCTGTTTATTTTTCTGTGCCTCATGTGCAATAAAAATAACTGATAATGCTAGGAAAAGTTTATAAAAAATGCAGTTCACAACCTGCGACAGGGTGTCACTATTTTAGTACATTTTAACATAATTCACTAGCACTGTAAGTCTTCATAAATGAATGGCTTGTAAGTTTTCAAAATTACTTTGGCATGCTATCTTAGTTTTGCTAGGGAAAGGGTTAAAAGACATTATTTCATTTCAGTTGCCTTCGTTGGCAACATAGCACTGTGTCAAGGACAGCATGTTTCCTGCAAGCTATGGGTTGAGTGGGCCTGTTGTGTGGGCTCATCCTGAGTGAGCTAAATTAAAAAAGGATATCTTAAAAATGGTTTCAAATGTTGATAGACCTTGTGCCACGAGAGAATCTGGAAGCATGGCTGAAGTACCTTCGAAGAAGTTTCCCAGCTCTTCCATTCAAAGCGAGTACACAGCTTCAGGGCAGACATTTGGGACACAGAAAGATGAAGAAAGCTTCTGCTGCTCATAAGAAAGCAGCAAATGCAATGTTAGATGAAAGCAAGGAGCTGCAGGGTTCAAAATGTTTTGGGGCAGAGCTTGTGATGTCACTTCTGGCTAATTACTGCCGCAGTAGGGGCATAAAAACATCCATATCTGTTGGGGTAGTGGGTAAGTGCAATTAATTGTACTTTGTTTGATAGAAATACATGTATGTCATTATCTAAGTGCTTAATTTTAATGCAAATTACTATTATATTTTTGCAATTTATTATAGGTTTGCCAAATGTTGGGAAAAGCAGTATTATCAACAGTCTCAAAAGAAGTCGTGCATGCAGTGTTGGAGCAACTCCAGGAGTGACGAAGTAATGACACTAACCTTTACGTTACTGTCAGATTACCAACCAGTTTAGTGGTTTGAGACATATACATTTGTGGGATATGAAAATGTGCACAGAATTAGAACTACTTTACAGTTGTGACAGAAAAGATTAAATATCTAAAGATTCAAGTCGTCCGACATATGACATTTCACTTCAAACGAATGGTACTGCTCTCCTGGCACACCGTATGCCAGAAGACCAAGTCTTCAGCAACATTGTTGTGAGAATGTCACATTTCATGGATAGAGAACTGCTTAACATATTTTGATGACACTTGATTTTTGGGTGTTTTAGTAGCATTTGTCAGATTGGTTAAAATTTTGGTTAAAGTTTTACATCAGTAGCAAAGACCTGCATGTGTTTCTGCTCTTATCTACAGTATAACTTGCACATACTTTGCTACAGACGTACATGATCAAAGAGAAAATTGAAGTACGCCCTGTATATTCGGTAGAGTTTTCCCTTAAGTCATGAGTTTTAACACAAATTGAGCAATGTTGAATACTGTTACACAAAGCTAACTTATTTTTATTACTCGTTAGGCAAAAATTAAAAGTTAAAATAAGGGAACTGTATTTGTTTGTTTTGTAGGAATATGCAGGTAGTACAGTTGGATTCTAAAATCAAATTGCTGGACAGTCCTGGCATTGTATTTGCCTCCAGTGCCAGTGGGACACATTCTGATGCTGTGATTGTCTTGAAGAATGCTGTGCGAACTGATGCTTTATCTGATCCTATCACACCTGCAACAGCTATACTGCATAGAGCAAACAAACAGCAGGTAGGGATTGATCTGTGCACAGTTGACAGTCATTGAGCTGTTAACTGTGAGACCTAAAGGTTTAGCGTCACAGTCATTGGGCCCTGTACAGCGCCTGTGCATTCACTGCACTTCTCCAGAGCCCCTTCTCCAATATCCAGTTTAGTACTGCTCATGCCTTATACTTGGTAGCATTACCTGTGTGTGAGGTTGTCTCCAGTACTGGATGCATCAGTTTCAAAATTTATCTGCAGGGAGACTACACAGAGTTGATTTTTTATCATGATGGAAGAAATGTCAGATTTGAGGTTCTCACATCAGTGACTAGGAAGATGACTAGAGTCTGTCTGGAGTGTGGGTACTCATCTACCGCACTACAGTAAAGTCCTAATTTATGGTAGTGAAATATTTGTATTCAGTGAATAGTCTTTCTGGTCACAGCCACAGTGTATTACTTTCCTTCATTTGGTGATTTTGAGTACAGTAAATAACCCGCATTTAGTGTAAGAAATATTTAGGTTTTGGAAACTTGTACATCAGTTTAGTGTGACTGTGGTCAAAATTACAAGTTGAATTCTCTTTGTGGATTCTGGTCTTCTGGGACCTGAAGAATTCCATCCTTCATGGATCACGAACCCTTGAAGATGGTGACACATTCTTCTGAAATGTCAGGAAACTCTAACCCAACAGCACAGCTGCACATCCCAGAAGACTAGAATCCTCATCTGCAGCACTGGGAAAACTTCACAAGTGACACAACATTTGTTTTTTCTGTCTTACGGAAACTGTAACCTGTAGCAAGTTATGCCAAGTACTGAACGCACAAAGATTGAGCAGGGGGTCACCTTATATTCAGGTACATGGTAAGGCTCATCAGGAGAGTCGCTTGATGTATTTTGCATAACCCCAGTTCAGTCAAATGCCAATTTTAGTGTGAAGATGGCCACTGCCACAGACATTCTTTAAACAGGAATTTCACTTGGTTACTTCTATTGATATTGATATCCAGCATGTCTGGACACTTGGAGGTGTTTGTTTCAAAGTTCATACCCAAAAAACCATGGGCGCAGCACAGATGCAGTATTGCAGTTGACTGTAACATCACAGGTTCAGTGTCTGTGTCTATTTCCTGCAGATAATGGAGCTGTATAATCTGAAAGATTTTACCACACCTGAGGAATTCTTTTCCCTCTTGGCACGCCGGAAGGGTCAGTTCAAGAAGGGAGGCATTCCAAATCCAATTGCAGCTGCAAGATCTCTTATTGAAGATTGGAACCAGTAAGTACACTGGCAGTCCTCTCTGATAAATCGTTTTATTATCCGTATTAGAACAGTTCCTTCAAAGACTGCTGTAATATTAAAAGACCCACACATAAATTTTTGCTCTTCTTTAAAGAACATAAATATTTATAGCATGTAAATGGGCTGAATTCTAATGTGAGCTTCATAATTTTGCAAAATTTCAATGGAGAAGTTCAAAATGTATATTGCTGAGTCATGTGAAGACCTGAAACACTTGTTCAGCTAATTTGGTGCAGATGGGTTCTTTACAGCTTTGTCAATTTGCAACACAGTCCCATATCTACCACACACAGCACATATTTCTAACCAACGCTGATGACTTGCTGGGCCTACAGCTGCACACAGTAGGGCGTTAATTTTTTTCACATTTCTAAGTTTTGTGTTTGACTGACCCTCATAATATATATGAGGGTGTAAAGACAACCAGCCAGCTAACTATGATGTGGCAGTTTTTGACGTGAACTGTGTGCTAATCTGCTGACAGGTGGTTGAGTGTGATTTGGTGTTATATTATCTAGCATTTGTACACTTGCCACCCTGCAAGCAGAATTTTTATGCTTCATTAACATGTTTGTATTTTCAAGAAAATTACAGTTGAAATTTTCAAAAGAAAATGCTGAACCAAACTTACCATTAAGGACAATCAGCATCACACAGTGCAGTTTTGGATTAACTATGGGCACTGTAATGAAGTGCCCAGTGACATCTCTGAAGGACTTGGGATTTAAATGGCCATCCATTACTTTGGGTGTTCTTTGTAATGACTTTAGTTGACTGTGAGTTTTCTCAGCATCATTCTGCATGTTGACTGCAGTCAACTTTCACTGCCAGAGGGCTAATACATGCATGAAAGTACTGACCCAGACATTCAACAACACACTAAAAATTAGTACTTCATTGCTGAGTGACAGCATCACTGTGACATACGTTACATTGAGAGACTGAAGGTTTTCAGTATCAAGGTGCTGAGGAAGACATATTTTGGTTGGCAGTCAGAAGTAACAGGAGACTGGAGGAAACTTCAAAATGATGAACTGCATGATTCATTCTCCTCACCAGAACAGTAGTACATGTGGCATTGCAGGGGTTTGTTGGGTCAACCGTAAGGAAGGGACAACTTTGAAGGCCTGTGTACAGGTGGGATGTGATCTTAAATTGATGTTAAAGAAATAGGATGGGAAGGCATTGACTGGATGAATCTGGCTAAGTCAGGGGCAGTTGGTGGGCTGTTGTGGAAATGGTAATGAACTTCCAGGTTCCATAAGTTTGGAGAATTTCTTGACTACCTGAGAAAATGTTGGTGCAACCTGTGTTGTTCCTGTAATGTACCAGACCAAGTTTCATACCCACAGTACACTAATACCTTTACAGGTGTGTAGAAATGCAGTTGAATGTTTTTGTGTAATCTGCATTGTGGATACAAATTCCACATTCAGGTAGCTGAGTGACCCAGAAGACCTCACTGCATGTATTCACCATGAAACTTTCAGATCATATCCCATATAAAACTATCAACAAGTTAAGTGTGTTCATTAGAGGGCCTGTATTACTTGTGTTTTAATATTGTTTAACAGTGGGAAAATCAGATACTATACAATTCCACCAGAGGATGAGCATGATCCTCATGTAAGTTCAGCAATTGTACAGCAAATGGCAGCAGAGTTTGACATCTCCTCATATGAAGCAATGGAGGTTCATACCCTTAATGCAGGCCTCACACAAGATCCATTGGCCAGAGGAATGGTGATACAGTCCACTGGACCCATAGAGGCCACAGATCAGTCCGAGGAGAGAATGGAGGAAGATGCAGGTGGTGCTGTAATGGGAATTGTAAGTATAGTGACTGTGAAATTAGGGGATATTTGTTTTGGAGAAGGGAGTCCATGACTAGCTGGCTTCTCTTGTTACTTTCTTTAATACTTTTCTGCTTTAGTTGAGTGACAATGTATCAGTGTCGGCCACTAAGAGCAGCAAAAAGAAACGGCATCGGAAAAAGAACAACAGAAAAGACAAGGAGGACAAGAAAACTGAGGCCCTAATGGCTCTTGAGGGCAACATGAAGCTGAATAAGGTGAAGAAAATTGAACAAAAGAAACAGAAAAAGGAGAAAGCTCGAAGAGGTAAGTGTCTTGTAGTACGGCATATTTTGGTTATGGTAGTTTAGCCAGTAAAGAGACCGACTGTGGAATGCAGGGTTATGACTGCCAGGTGCAGGTGTGTCACATGGTAATGGCCTCCTTCAGCACATGGCTGAAGGAGGCCATTACCATGTGATGAGCATGGATCTGGCTGGCCAGTCATATAACTACAGTAAGGCCACATGGGGACGTTCCATGACAATAAAACACACAGCACTCAACTCGTCACATACCCGACTCCCACTGTTTCCCTCCAGTCATGTAGCCATTCCATTTACATGAATGCTAATACTAACAGCCTTCGCTAGTCAGTAACACTTCAGGTTTGTTGACATATGCTAGAAGGGGATGGAGGGGAATACAGTAGGTCAAAGGTGGATGGCTCAAGCACTGTCGTCCTGTCCAAGGGTGGGATGTCTGAACATGGCCCAAGCATAGTCCTAAGGTTCAGCATGCCCAGAAGTATGCCTCTATAGAACATCAAGTATGACATTTTGGTGTAGAAATTACCTCGCAGGTTTTCCCATTATCTGCCTGATGGTAAAAGTTTGATGTACATATTGCTGTGGCTGCAGGAAGTCCTGTGAGTGAAATGTGGGCATGTCAACATACTTGCTCCTCTCTGCCTAATGTACTGTTATTCCCCTTTAGTCCTCTATGACCTTTATCAGTTAGCCCCAAGCATTTGTCATTAATGGTTATCATTAGGAGGATTTTGTCCAATTTCATCTGAGAAATGTGTGTCACCTTACAGTCACAAATGAAGTTAAATTTTGTCTGTATACATATTTTCCTGAAAGTTGAAGATTTTGAATGAGGGTCCTCTTATATGCAGGGTCATGTTATATTCAGTCTGGTTATCAGAACTGGGAGATGTGATTCTTGGACAATGACACATGGTGTATGCTGATTGGCATGATGCACACATACACTGTAGTCATTTTGTGCAATGAGGTGAAGGCTGTTTGAGGCCTCTCACCACCCTGTAAAGACTTGAGGCGATATAGGTGTAGAGCTGCACATACCTACTCAGGGGACACTCCAGCCACTTTATCCGTAGACAAACAGCCTGCCAGCTTCTACTGGAGAGGAGGCTACCAGGCTGATTAGATTCTACAGCAATGTGGGGCAGCATTGTAATGGGTAGGAAAGGCTCTGCTTCAAGCACACTTCAGCCAGGAAATGGAACCATTAATTTCAAGGAGTGAACTTTATGGCTGATAGTCATCTTGGTAACAGTTTTGCAAGTGGAAATACTGATCTGTAGAGACTTGAGACACATTTTGGCTGACATTAAGTTATCTATAGTTCTAATAACTGGAAAGCAATGATGGATTTGAGGCATGCACTCCGAAGATTGTAATGTCATGTTATTGGTGGAGACACACATTGTTTCTGAGGGACCTGTTACCTCAATCTTCAGAGTACACGTACTTGTATACCCAGAATGGAGACAGCAGAATTTTCCAAAAAATGTTGGTGCCACTCTCTGCCAAACTACTCAGTGCTGTTAAGTGCTGTACTTAATATCACACGCAAACTGTTAATTGTGTAATGTTGTAATATGTGACTACTGCTTTTTGTTTACAGCACGTGAAGCTGCAAAACTTGCTACAGTCCTGGAAAATTTCACTCTGAGTAAAAATGATGAAGATTATGATTTCAGTGTAGATTTCAAAGAGGCTTGACAATGCATTGTTTTGTGCAGATACTGTACTTGAATGTATGCGTACGGTCTGCTAAATGGACATGCTTTTGTGAGCCACATTACTGATTACAACATGGACTACGAAGCCGTAAATGTTTTCCATTGCATAGTGTCTGTTACACAAAGCCAGAAAGTTATTATGATGTATGTGTGACACCATGCAGAAATGTGATAAATACTTTTCAAACTTCAGTATTGACTTGTTTTCTCCTCCAACACTTTGGTAACCATCTCCCATACTTCATAACACAATAGAGGAAACAGAACACATTTAGGACATAACTGTGCCACCTGTATATGGATTCATGTCATTTTGGCTACTGAAACAGTTTTTATAAATTGGCATGGATGCTATAATATTAGAAGGTATCCCAACACTGTAATTTGTACCATATTTGCCCAAACATGATTTTTTCCTAATTTATCATCTGAAAAATGGGGAGTCACGTTTTTGACACACAAAGTTAGAGATTTTTAACAGGTATTTTAATGAAAATTGAGGATTGTGAGGGAGGTAAAAAATATATACAAACTTATAACGTGAGAGTGCCAAATTAAATGAAATTATGTTTGGTACCTCTGAAAAGTACACACCTCTTGTAAAGGCAATCCTTTCCATACTGTAAAACAACAAACTGATGAATTGCGTAAAATCTGTATTTTTCTCATAGTTTTATGACTAACTGCAAAGTCACTGCAGGTAGGCATGTAAGAGTCAGAATGTAATCACAAACACACCTGTAGATTCTGTATGAAATATCTTTTATCAGTCAACAGTTATAACTGGAAATGGCATACATCTTGCAGCTTTCACAGTATGAAAAATCAATCAAATCTCTGGTTGGGAGATGTGCCAGGTGGTCAAAACATGTGGTTGCAGAGATCAACTGTATCAGTCATCAGTGTTCTAATATGATTTGGCACCCAGTCTGCCTTACTTGTGTACCTGCATAAGGCTGGTCTTGTACTAATTCATGACCACAGCACCTTGCTATGATCTGGTGTACATACACAATTAGGTGTGTTATGTTCTTTTTGTCTGTGACATAACAGTACCTGTTTTGTACTGACATGACTACATCTGCAGTCTAATATCCAAATTTTCCTCAGCGGGCCTTCTCCAGTAGCAGCATATGACTGATCAAGGAAACACTAATTTTCAGTGGTCAAAAGAGGAATTAATGCAACAAAGAACTTGCAACAGTTTCAGACCTTTCACAAAATCATGCACTTCCTGATAATGTTATTTTATCTGTGCTAGATGTGTATTAGTTTCATATATGGTACAGAGAACAGTTTCACCTACAATTAATGACTCCTCTGCACAGTATTACATAACCACTGAGCTAATTATACGACATTACTTTAAAGAGAAAATAAGAATACACTTACATTGACAAGATGTAGCGCACTTGTTGGGTAAGAATGTCTTATGAACTGTTCTTGATGTTTCTGTTTTACACCACAACCTTTGGATTAGCCACCTACAATAATGAAATAACTGGGTATCACAGGACTTGGGAAAGTTATTAATGGTAGGTGATCTGGAGATTAAACAATATGTCTCAGCAAAAATACAATGATTATCTGTAGAACATGTCTACTCAGTCTGTAGAGACAGTAACAATATACATTCACAATGAAATCTATCCAGTCTGGAACTCATCGTAAGATCAGTAACGCACTGCACGGCAGGCATACCTGTAGCTTAATCAAACTGTGAGTGATTACTTAAGGTTGTGCAAGCTGTGGTAATTACTTTTGTTGGCAGTTAATAGCAACAACTGCTGTTACGTGAAATACATAATAAAGTACCTTTCCCATACAAAAGTATCACTATACTGGAAGTTTCTGTATTAAATAGAATTTGAACCAATATGACTATTCTTTTTACATCAGATGCAGCTATATGCTTTAAGGTTTTAAGCAACAGAAACTGTCACCAATCAATCAGAAGCACATTTCTGTCTATACTGATCCTTAAAGTACATCAGTACCGTTTACACAGTACGGAACACAGCAATGCTATGAGCAGGTCTGTGTATTGTGTGGGTGGGTTATGCCTTAAGGTGTACACCCTCTATAAGACAATGGACAAAATGCAGGAACCCTATAATCCTAATATATTACACCACCTTCAGAAGCCTCAATACCTGACAAGGGTCACAGGATCAAGTGCCTTGCTAACAATATGCCTGTTTGTAATTAATCACACAAAAACAGGAAAACTGAATTCATCCACAGAAGGAAATTAACATATTTACAAAATATTTGAAACTATCAAAAAACTTCTGTTAAAGTGCCCCTTTAGGTGTGATATATTTCATAGAAAATACATAACAGGATATTTAGTAATGTGGTGACTCTTACAAAATAACTTCCATACTGCATTAAATATAAGAACATGTAACAGTTTAGAATGCAACATTATCCCACAGCAGATGTCACTAGCTCTGCAACATCAGCATTTGTTGATCGTACAGTGAGCTGCATTGTCACGCCTTCTGCCAACGCAAGTTTTGCTCGTACTAGTATGTCATACCCTCCACGGTACACACCTGAAAAATTGTTTTGTATCTTCATCACATCAGAATATCTCTCTTAAAAATATTAATTTGTATTCAATCAGCATTCTTATTTTTTGTTACCATTTCTGATAAATCCAGTTTCCTTAATGCACCTTTACAATAGACCTACCTATGCCTTTTCACAGAACAGCCTAAAGATATGACGTGACTGCAACTACATGTCACCTAAAGCTAGGCAACAGTCTACAGATACAATCTAACTGCATCTACATGTCACCTAAAGCTACACAACAGTCTACAGCTACAATCTAACTGCATCTACATGTCACCTAAAGCTAGGCAACAGCTTCTCAAGTATTCTGCTGCATGGACACTGTACTAAACAAAATTTGAACTTTCCACACAAACTGTAGTGGTAACTGTTAGTTGCTAGTGTATGTGACTAACCTGCAAGAAACAGAGTGTGTGATGACTTTCCTTCAGGGACTCTGTCACTCCGTTCAGCTGGCTGCAAGCCCAGGAAGCTGACTATGTTCTTCACAGCTTCTTCCAATGTTGCCATACTGGACAGGCTGTATGTATCTTCCAACTCACAATGACTGGTTGCAGCCTCCTCCCAAGCAGCACCAAAGTTGGCCTTGGTTACCTTCTGTATCTGGTCTCCAAGCGTCACTTCAACATCTTCAAGCTAAATATATATATATATATATAAACCCGTTACTTTACAATAAAGGAAATAGTTGCTAAAATGTTTCCTCCAGTGGCAAACTACATGACATCACTTTACATTATGTATACCATGTAACTTAAATTACTGGAGAAAAATTTAATCTCTTAACATCAGCAATTTGACACACATTTGTCATAAAATTATGGGACATGTGCATTCCAGTGCTCATTTGTATCATCCCTAGTGACATTAAAGCTAGAGCTCAGTTGAAACCTGATGGCACACAGTGATGCACGGTAGGGGAAGTGAAGGGGAAACATGCGCGTGGAGTGGGTAGCCAGTAGTCTTGCACTCTACCTCAGAACATGGTGTATCCAGCATTACTACCATTACTACCGCTGATGCACACACCTTGGCTGCCAGTAGTCGACTGAACTGACCCCCCAACCAATTTAAATGGACTCATCCATTTTGCTGAAAGACCAAATCTGGTTTCTGCGCGTGTGCCATCACGTTTCAAACGTGCTTTACTACTGAATAAACATACGCTCGACAACTATTCCTATTCTACCTGTGGTCAGGTAACATAAACACTGACCGTGGCAATGCTCACCACTCACTATACACAAATCAACATTGAGCCCATCACCCTATACACAAATAATCACAGCCCACCCACTGTATCCAGAACCATACACTAATCATCATAGCCCATCCACTGTATCCAGCACCACACACAAATCATCATAGCCCACCCACTGTATCCCGCACCATACAAAAATCACCACAGCCCACCCAAGGTATCCCGCACCATACACAAATCACCACAGCCCACCCAAGGTATCCCGCACCATACACAAATCACCACACCCCAGCCACTGTATCCCGCACCATACACAAATCATCACAGCCCACCCACTGTATCCCGCACCATACACAAATCACCACAGCCCACCCAAATTATTCTGCACCATACACAAATCACCACATTCCAGCCACTGTATCCTGCACCATACACAAATCACCACAGCCCACCCAAGTTATCCCTCACCATACACAAATCACCAAACCCCAGCCACTGTATCCTGCACCATACACAAATCACCACAGCCCATCCACTGTACAACTTACCATATACTCATCATCATAGCCTTCATCAGAGTCTGGCAAGCCTGTGGCTGGATCACAGTCTTTTACCAGAAACTTCAGAGTTGCATTAAATGTGCCTGTTGGAAAGAGAGATTTGTTACTGAGACAACAATGAAGGACAAATTTGTGACTGTAGGGTGGTTCAGTAAGTGACATCCAAGGGTATGTTATGTGTGTTACTGCTTCGATATACAATGAAACCGCGAATTATAGACAGGCCCTTTATTTCTCTACGGAACTGCCAGAGCAACTGAGGTATTTTGCCCACCAACACGCTGCCTGTTTCATTCCGAATGGGAAGCAATCAGGGCTTGGTTTTTGAACCCAGTGGTGCATCTTAATTATCTAACTTCTCATCGCGTCAGAAGCATTTTAATCTTTCAGTAGTTCAAAGATGCGGATATCACTAGTGTGAGATCTGAGCAAGATGGTCCCCAATAGTTGTAACAGGATGAGAGCCATATGGAGGAAAGAACTGTCATGGAGTAGGATCATTTCCTCTGCCAGCAAGTCAGGGAAATTCATCTGGGTAGCTTCTATCATGCGCGGCCAGGCTGTACAATAACTATATGTAGTCATGGCAGCTCCACAGTCCAGCATATGAAGGATGCAGGTGCACTGTATGTCCCAGACAGTTATCCACACCAACTAACCTGTGCACTGACTGCAATGTACTGTAGCAGCCCAAGTCTTACAAGCAGCAACTTCCAATTCTTCAGACCACTGAGGAAGTGCACCCCACCCACCCCTCTAAAAAAAGAAAAGGTATCACTGGTGATATGATGACAAGGTGAAAGTCAGCGGTGCTGGTGAAAGCAAATTGCCTCTATTTATTCTGTGTGGGACTCAAAGAAATGCTGTATCACTGGCAAAAATGTCTCAATGAATCTGGTGATTATGTGAAAAATAGCATCTGTCTTATTATTCCATGTTTTTTCAGACATTATGACAGACATTCAATATGCAAGGTTCCCTAAGATCAAATAATACAATGACAAGTCATTACAGTGTAAAAGGTAGCTCATTTACAGCACCAAAGTTTTGGTAGGTTTAAACACAATCTGGAGGCACAATGATGCATTGGGCCCACCATGACAGGAGTCTAAAAATTCATCATAGTTGAATTGGGATCTTGTGTTTACAACTATTTGCAAAGAGCCATTTTCACTGTCTCATTACTGTGTGATTGGTGACCTCCCAAGTATGGCTTTAGCACCCCAAATTATCCTGAGGTGCAATCCTTCAGCAGTACAATGCAACCCCACACAGAACATGTTGCAAGTCATTTCACTGGCAGCTTCCAGACCATCCACTCTACTCTTTTGGCCAACCAAGTCTCACATGTTTCAACAGATTTTTCTGCCTTCCCACATCATTATAAAATTTGTTTTTAACTACTTTCATCTCTTCACAATTTGCTCATCCTTGTCTTACCCCAAGATGCTGTCCCATCTGTATCGAACACGTTTAAAACTCATACTGTTGTCAAGTATCACACTTTGCAGCTTTGGAAAGTGAGTATGCACACTAACAGCCAGCATCTACACTTTGCAGTACAGGAAAACACTTGTCTACTCTCCTCCTTATTGCATGTTTATTGGGATCATGGACACTCTCTACATATCTGTGACATACCCTTTTTTAACAAATCTGTCAACCACTACAATCACACTATTCTGTACCCACCAGCTCCACTTACTGCTGTCAAATAGCCAACTAACAAAATTAATGCTGTGAAAGCTCATTCAATCTCCCTCTTGTATACCATGAGAAACAAATGCTCTTCTCAGCTTCTCAAATTTCATTTAAATCATCTTGTGGGTGGACAGGTGTGTACTGCTGTCAGCAGAATCCGTGGTTCACAACCTTGCTATTTCATAATAACCACAAATAAGCATTTAGTAATAAACAAAACCTTTTACACACAACTAGTGTACATGTACAAGCAATGTAACTGCAGCAATATTACTGCCTTAGAACACACATTAGGTTATGAATGGGACAGAACACAAACCCCATAACCAGTGACCACATGATCATTTTGCATTCTGTTGCACTTACATGCACCATCTTGTGTTTATGAACAGTCCACAGACAGTTCAAAGTGTAACTCACCAACTGTGGCTCCCAATTCCTCAGGAAACTGCAAGACCACGTAAGTTGCTCCTGCCTCTGAATATGGAAGGCGGGGACAAGGTATCACACGCACCAGCTGATAACCGTCAGGTGGCTCGACCTGAACGTGCACATTCTCCAGCAACTGATCATTTAATGTGTTCAAGCAATCAAACTGCAACAGTGCGAAGTACAACAATGCAGATATGGCTCACCAGTTGTCACTTGTACAGCCAGTTTAGTGCAGCAGTGCCTGTGGAAATGCAATCACCTGCATTCAGTGAGCACCAAAAGGACTGTTCAAACTTCCTGGACACTCTTATCGGAACTTGTGTGCAGGGAGATGATTATGCAGTGTGCACTGAAGACATGGGTGACACAGGCACATAATTCCATGCATTCTTAACTTTGGCACTAGAGAAACTGGTGGCCAGCTTTGTGCCCTGCCCACTTTTCTCCTATAACAAGAGCCCTGGTATGCATAGGACTGAGGGTTGGTTGGACCCCAGAGCTGGTGTGGCTGCTGCACAGAAGAGAATATTTCTGCACAGCATCATTAACTGATCTGTAGATTACCTGGACATCCAGTGATCTAGTCATCATACTGATTGAGATATCACAGTCTGCAGCATATTACTGACCACCTCTATCAAACTTTGTATTCTATAAATTCAGCCTTCATTCAGCAAATAATACCCAATGTTTAGAAGGACTTAAGTCCTTTCATTGTCAAGGGCAAGCAGCCCAAGAAGGCACTAGGATCCTTTCAAATGTTGGAAACTACTGACCTGACACAGTGGCATATCCTAAAAGACTTGAATCTTCAGCCACACTGCTGCAAGAACCTCAAATCTCACAGCATCACATTCTAGTTCAACTGACATGTAGATTGCACATTTTGTAGTCTCAACACATGTCAGAAGGTGGATGTGCCTGTCATTAACCTTTAGACGCCTAACGTCAACTATAGTTGACGTACCGCACCGCTAACCTCCAAAGTTGCATTTTATATATTTATTCAACAAATATAGGCACCGAATATTTTAAACATGATATATACTCTCTGTTTTTCTCTCTTCAAAATGCAGTTTGTTTCGTAATTCTAACGTATTTGGTTCCTGTATTATTCACATTTTATATACAGGGTGTGCTAAAATTAAAAAAATAATTCTGGCGCCAAAAGGTTAATGTGTCAACTTAGTAACACACATCACACATTCATCTAAAACCTTCAGACTTATCTCTCTCTCTCTCTCTCACACACACACACACACAAAGTAAAGAGTACAAAGGCTGATAGTAGCTGTCTCATGACTGGCAGCTATGAACAAAGATACATAATATTTTCTGGCCTTGCACAGTATTACTGCAACAGCATAAACGCATGGCCATGCACTGTAGCACTGGGAGACTTAAAATCCCATTTCTGAATAATAAATTGCTACCCTCAAAATGAAATATGTTCCAAACCCCATAGTATCAGTAGATTAAAATTCATATTCTTGTGTGACAGAAGTTAAGAAAGGTAATCTGGGATGTGACACTGTGTGCAGTTTCAGCATCTGGTATGACTCACCCAACAATGCAGGGTCATATCCCAGAAGACCTGTACTCTCACAGTTAAGAGAGCATTATGAGGCACATATTATTTTACCTGCAGAACCACATGTTGTGGGAAGCAATGCTTGACACAGCGCACGACATATTCGGTTTCTGACTCCGTAAGCTCAACGGGCTCTGAGCTGCGGAACAGAGGGCCTAGGGCGACGAGTTCAGGTACATTTTGTAGTTTTTCTGCATATGACTCTTCACGACTAACAGCTGCAGCCACAGCAGAGACCTTCGCACCTACACAATGCAAATTTTCCACATGCTTCAGAGTGACGCATTAAACAGACTGTATGATGATGCTCAGTGAAGGGCATGGCACTGCCAATACTCACCACTGCAAAAAACATCTTCACAGACTTCCTAGTTTGATCCACACCCTTCCATCTTGGACTCCACTTTCCTCTTACATGTCACCACTACCCCTTCCTAACCTTCCTACTTCCATCCAAACCCAAGTTTTCTTGTTCATGTCTACAAGCCCAGGCAGGACTGCTCTGCTACATCCACATGTTACTGTAGCTGTTCTTCATGGCCAGATACCATGCTTGTGTGACTTCAGTTGCAACCACACAGGCCATTAGAACTATACTACATACTGCCATGCCTACTGACATACATGTACACCACTTTCTTCACATACCAACCACTGTATTTCGTACCAGTACCATGTGATCCTCTAACTTGCAGGCTGGGTGCGGCACCAGTATGTTATTCGTGTCACACATTTTGACCAAAACTGCAATGCCATACCGGTATGGCATTGCACATCATACCGTATTTCACACTTGCTTTGTTGTTTTAATGTTTCAACAATTTAAAAACAAAATAAACATGTAATACTGTTTGTCAATACACATCACTTGATGCACAACTGATATTCTTGACCCCACCCAACAGACATCCCCAGCACATCCCTGTGCTCATCCTGAAACTGTCAGAAGGCCTGTTTTCTTCCCACTCCATGTTTATTGTTCCCATTGGCTCCCCTCTTCCTGTCACTCTACCTACATATCTTATATCCCCACCCCAATTACTTCAACCCTGATGATGGTGGCAGCATGTCCCTCCAAAGCCCAATTTCAAGTTGTGCCATCATCATTGAATTACCACAAAGGTCAAAATCAGCAATGCCCTGCCCCTTGTAGTTTTAATTTCATTTTCTAATTATTAATGTCAACATTACCTGACAAAGCAGTTGAGATAAGCATGCCATCAGCTTGTCCACCTTTAACAGATGCGTTCACAATTTCCTCAGGAGATGGAATAGATGCTAAAGGTACAGACTTCATGTCAAATGGAACATCTGATGGACTGAGAGTATACTGGTGAAGAGACCTTTCGAGGCTGGGTATTGAGACCTGGAAGTAAATTAATTCAAACAATCATTAACTTGCCAATGATTATCTTCTGCATTATGGCCCCTTGTTGTACTGCCAGCAGTTAGTGGTGTTTGGTGGAACCAGCTGAGATGATGCCAGTATGTTTTGCTGAGACACCAACCGGTACATGTTTGCCTAACTACACAGTATCACATGTTTCCCTGAGACACCAACCAGTATATGTTTGCCTAACCACACAGCATCACAACCAGTAACACTCACTCTACCTTGTCATTGCCACTAAAACCTCAAATCTTGTGACATCAAAAGCTCTCGCACAAAGCATGATATTACAACTGCAGTTTCAGCAAGTTTCTGCATTTTAAATCACTGAAAGGGTGAATTTGGGGAATGATTTTCTTACTAAGAAACCACCTAAAATCTGTTGAAATAACCATGCATACAACATGGATACCTTGGCAATTTTTAAGGCTTTGACAGAAGTGTGGTTCTTGGAACCCAAGACTCTCAAAGATGAAGAAGTATGTTGCTTCACAATGTCAGGAACTGATTACACAGTAACACAGCATTGCATCCCAGAAAAACAGAATCCTAAACGGTAATTCGATTCTCATATAATCAACACCATGAGCTCTTACAAGTAACAGTACACTATGCAGGCCACAAGTTTCACTGTCAATCTCACCGTTGACAGTCACACCCATTCACAGTTCTGGTCTCACATCTACTTACATGCAATCCTTCCACAATGTAGCGGTTTGCTAATGCTTTATCCTGTTTCTCAAGAATGCTGCAGTAGTATGTGGCCCTGTCTCTCACCTCATCATCAGTGTCCATCTGACACCGGGCCAACAGCACCTACACAGCACACAAGCAAATCCTCATGATCAGAAAAGACATGCAATGAAACTCACCTTAAGAATAAAAAGGGAAATATCCACAGACAATATGAAACTTGAGGGAGGTCAAAGAAAAAGTGAGACAGTGTACCTGTGTGTTCATACTTACCAACAAGACTGCACACAGTGTACTCTGTGACACACTACAAAGACAGTATGAGTATTAAACCATTCTCTTCTTTAGTTTAGTCATGTTAGACTGTGCCTTTAATTGTTGACACCAAATGAAACACAACAGAAGGTCACACATCAAGGATGATAAAAGCTGTACAACCTGTACATTGGGCAGAAGATCAGGACAGGTTGCTCCAAACTGGGCCATGGCAGCCACTGCTGCAGCCCTGACAGGTGCATTTTCCAATATAACACGGTTATAGATGAACCTGATATACCTGTAAGCAACGCAGACATATGCATGACAATCACAATGCAAACTGACAGCCATTACTGACACTCAACATCATCACGTACTGTGAGGTCTGAGGCTCACACAGCAGTCATCTGGTGTGTCATGCAGTGCATTCTGACACCAATACTTCAGAGGAATGTGTGACAACGACTGTACTGAATATAAGACAGCAAGTAGGTGCCTATCTACTGAATAACACAGCATCACATCCCTGAAGACCAGAACCTCACCATACACAACCTCACACTAAACTTCAGATGTAACTCAGCCTCACGCCTGACACTACACAGTATCATGGTAATGCACTACATATTTTTCTTCCAGAAAGTGAAACTTGGATTTTACACTCCTTAATCCACTATTTTCCTTCGATTTATACATATTTTTATTGGTCCTGCCAAACCTTCTAAATGAACAATGTTAAGATTTGTAATTATGCATGTTTTCTACCCAATTCCTTGGTTATACATTCAAACTGAGTGGATAATGGCAGGTTGCTGTCTCAAGTACTTTAAACTGGAAACCAGAAGAAAAAAGTGATTATCAGTTTTAGTTTCCCACCTGCTCTACTGTCTTTGTGTACACTTATTCTGTGACTGAAGTCACAAGGAATGGAGTCATGCAAACCATTCACGTAACAAGATACGTTCAGAAACTTGGCTTTAAGACTCCACCTAGCAGAGATATCTATTTACATGCTGTGATTACCTAGTGTACTTATTTCCCTCTAGATGGCAGTAGTGAAGCCAACAAATCACACAATAGTGGTATGAATCCTTTGCATAACACCTGTAATAGTTTTTTGCTATGCACTGATAGAGAATTTGTTGTTGTGTGTTGCTGTTGTGACAGAATTTATTTAGTACCTGTAATTTCAACATATACATAAATTTTCATTTCCTTGATTTTACATGCATTTTGTATGGTCTCTTCAGAAATGTAAAATCCAGGTTTCACTGACTTCAGCCCACATCATGAGACTAGAAAGGGCTACATATTAACGCATACAAAACCAATTCATTTGCCTGTATGACTTCCACCAGTACAGCAGGCAAATGACTTCCACCAGTACAGCTTCCACCACTATCAGATTTATTACACATAACACTGAGGTACAGAAATGGTCACATCTGTTTGCACAGAGAAGGCGATAAGTTGCAATTGTATGCCCTACAATAAAATATCTGCCATCAGTGATAAACACAAAATATGATATTCATTATGATGGTGATATATCTGGCCTCTGGAAAATGTGAGTGGTGGGCAAAACATCTGCAAGCAGCAGGACAGAGGGTGTCATGTGACATGCTGTGGCTGCAATTCACAGTTTTGCAGATCTTCATTTCACAACTGCGCTACTGTGGGCATGCTTTGTAACCATAATGACTCTCAATCACATTTTAGTGTGCTCTGATACTGTTCAATGTGGCTACAGGCACATTCAGTGCTCAGGAGTCACATGAGCACACTTCACTCTTTATCATGAACCCACCCACACAACAGCTGACAGCTCTGTTAACCCTTTAACACCAGAATTAAATCCCTCCAAGCAACGCTGCCTGCCCAGATTTTTTACTGGGGATTTTAAATTTTAATGCTTACTCTTACGGGGAAAAAAAAGCGTATCTCATAGACTTTTCCTTCACCACGCACAGGCCTACATCACATCTGGCGCACTTATACACTGTGCCCTTTCTGTGGCTGCAAGAAGAACACAGATGGCAGCGCAGATGGGTTGATGATTTCGCTCGCCAGTGTTTGTTATGGTGACTCTCGAGTTGCAAAATTTTTTTGTGCTGGCACTTGGTATTCCAACCAATTTGGGGGTGGGCGATCTTGGCTCTCTCCAGCTTCCTCAATCAAATTTCTCAACAGAGGGCGCCTGAATCTTGGTGGGTGTATTTTCTTCCCGGCCATTGCTAACAACTACAACGGTCCACCTTATTAGTTTCCTCTGTATGAATAGCACAGTTTCAGAAACTTGATGCCACTGAGATATGTCTTCTACAGTGACAGCACAACTGATCTAAAGCAATGATGTGACTACTGCATAAAATTCCAGCTATTCAAGGGTGCCCAACACTTTTTAGTAGATTGACGGCTGTATGTTGCATGTTACTACCCCACAACCCCTACAGATTACCCCAGCACTACAAGAGGCACATCTGTGGGCCCTCCTGTAGCTGTAAACATTGATTTTTGTGGATATCTCCATTTCTTAAGCATTAGTTTCGTCTGAATTATATGGGTACAGTACGCCACTGACAACCTTTCTGGTCAACAACTAGAGTTTGTTTCATAGGCCAGTGTTGATATTTCAACCCACAGTGAGCCTCAGTGCAAGCTATAAACAAAGATATCAGTGTCTAAATCATATTAGTCAGCTGGGACAAAATGCGCAGTTACCGTGTGTTGACTTATAAATTGGGGTATGTGGAGGGGTTTAGGAGGTGGAGGGGGTACATTCTGGTGCCATAAAGACACCCTGACCTTCATGGGTCCTACTGCTTAGCAAGCCACAGCAGTTTATCGAATAGGAGTGAACAAAATTCCTCCAAACTTCGACACACTGTTTGCGATGTCTTTGTAAGTTGTTCAGCAATTTAAAGGGCTCACTGCATGACGTCTTTAGAAGTTGTTCAGCTTCAAAGAGTTAAATACATGATAATAAAATAAATAAATATACAAATATGACACAATATGAAATGTTACCTGGATGGCTGCTTAGTTCGAGGACCTTCCTTTCCAAGTAAATGTAGAATGCGGACCGCAAGACTTGTGTGCTCACAGTCTTCAATAAATTCACAGAGGTGTGCCAGACCTGAAACAATACAGCACTAGATATGCTGCTGTGTAGTTCACACCACTGTGACCAATACTGCATGCTGTATGATGCAGTAATGTGATGAGCCGCAGCTCACAACCAGTCAGCTACATTTCCAAATACGCAATTCTCTCTATACTAGAAATGTTATTTACATTCTTAAAAAAAGCCACAATATCTCAGTTACTAGTGACCAGACTACAGGCAGAAGGACGGACATTCAAATCCTGGCAGAGGCAAAGAATTTTCTTAGAACCTTCATGTCCCAGTGGTGCTTGTACCAACTTAGCCTCCAATCCAATTGATGCTGGAAATTTCCACAGGCATAAAGCAGTCAAGGAATGAAGCTGACCATTCTCCTCCACCCACAGCTGAACTCATGACTATGTGGAGCTATACCTCTGCACCCAAGAGACATTTCCAGAAGGCAGTTGTTAATTAAGCACTGTAAATACTTTATTTTTACCTGACCTTTAAAAAACAAATGTCAAGCATGTAACTTTGTCTTTCAGTGGATGTTCTTAAGTGAATTATACAAATACAGGGTAATTAAAACAAGTCGACACATGTGTGGGACATTTTTTCTGCAGGTTGTTGATTGTGAAGCAATGGCATGCCAACCAGGTGCACAGACTGGCAGCAATGAAAGAACACTGCAGCCCGCATGGTGGTGAATCATCAGGCTGTCAGCCTGTTTGCTCTGTCAGTGCTTCAAAATCAATAAAACCTGTGCCATGAAAACATACAAGTGATCCTTGATGTATATAAACACAAAAAATAAACAAACAAACATACAAAGTCAAACCAGTATAATCCCTGGTCATGTCAGGCTTCCTGGCACTTACGGAACTGCTATTACACTTACACATAACTATTATTACGTCCCACACATCTATCCACTCCACTTCTACTTCAAGCTACTGATCTCCACTCTACATGTAGCACATCTGTTTACAGGACTATTTACTGTTAAAACCCTTGTTAATAACAGCAGCAGGTTTGTTGATGTAGGTCAGTGGGAATAGGGGAATACATATGGCAGAGAGGGGGAAGCCTTCAGCACTGTTATCCACACAACATGTTGGACTTACAAAGATCTAATACAATAAACTTCAATTACCAGTCTCTTTTGCTTCTGGATTTTCTTCGATGATGGTGATGATGGTGTCAGCTATTGAGGCCTTGTATTCGAGTCCTCCTTCATCTCTTAACATTGCAGATAGGAAGTTCATCAGAACACTGTGTTTTCGTGGAAATTTCAAACACAGTGCTCTGATTGCCTGTCAGCATACAAGCAAACAAACGTCACATTTAAACACCTGTGTATTGCTTTAACCACAAGGTTCAGTGACAATAATTAGTTAAGAAAGCTTTTGGAAGAAAAGAAAAGAAAGAAAGAAAGAAAGAAAGGAAAAAAGGGGGGGGGGGAAGTAAAACGATTCAGGTATTCTGGGCTGTGGCACTGCGCCATTTAGCAAGCAGATCAAAATGTTTCAAAGACACTACGGTTCTTTGCAACACCATGACAACTCACCCAGTGACAGAATGTCACATCCCTGAAAACCTGAATCCTCAACAACACAGCTGTACCTCAAATCTCAAACTAGAGTTTCTGTCAGTCACACAGAACCAAACAACAGGACAACTGCGAGCAAGGGCTGGGCATACTGCACCAGCACTTGTAATGCTACTGTGCAAACCACATAAAACACAGTCAATATCTGCTGCATTTCTACCATGAATTGAACCGGCACCGCCCAAACATGAAACAGGAGTAAAAACCAAAACAAACAGTTTCAATGATACATACAAATGCCCAGGGTAGGAGAAAGGATGATTTCTGAGCAACAGAAATAGAAGGAAAAGGAGAAGACTGTAACTGACCAGGACGGACAGCTAGACAGCGGTGAAGAAAGAAGGATAGGACTCGTATATTAGGAATAACAGCCACAAATTGTACATACATTTGACAATCAGAATTTGCAAATTAGGTGATTATACAAAGGCCCATTTTCCCTTCAGAGAGCCAGGAAGGGAAGAGCAAAAACTTCAGTGATTATTTTCTTTACTCTTCCAGGTACCCTCGATACAGTTACAGTTCTTGTTGTTGTTTCACAGGGCATCACCCTGAAAGTAGAGGCCAGAGAGTGAAGCTAACCATTCACCTCCATCTACAGCTGAGGTTAAGAGCCAGCAGAGTTATACCTCTTTTCCCCCCACATGCCTGCAACTTAACTTATTTAGAGGGCATATATATTAAACTTTCTGTTTGCAACCGCAACATACTGTACAAAATCAGCAAATATAACAATGGGCTGCCCTCTGGCATGACAAATTTCATTGACATCAGTCACAAAGTACAAAGCTTCAAAGGGCAGGAGAGGACATACAGAGAGCACGGTGATCCGACACATGGCACGTTGATCTGGTACATCTACTCTTTTGCTTGCAAATGGAAAGTGGACTATATGAATGCAGTTGGTAAGAAAAAATGTGCCTCATGCACTAAGAGACTCAATGCCTTATTGCTTATTATTTTAAGGTATAAATGTGACTGAAATATCAAATTTACAAGAATGCAAGATGACCCCCCCTAAAAAATATGTTTACCAAAGGAAAATGTATTTATCCAAATCTAATACAACCCGCCCCAAAAAATAATACATCTGCTAAGGAGAAATATTTTACCATTAACTGCAAACACTTAGTACACAAAGCATGTCAGATTCTACCCACCGTTACCAGTTACTGTCACTGTCTCTCTCTCCACAGTCAGTGCCTTTATCTTCCTCACACTCACTGCTAACATTCAACAACATATCTTCATCAGTTCCACCCACTGTCTGGTGAGGTGTGCTGCCATGCTGTTATGCTTCACACTTACTAAAGAATACATTTACATTGCTTGGTGTATAAACTTACTTGAACTCATAAAGATTCACAACTGTCTCCACAGATGGTGTTTAGAATTTAAAAACATGTGTTCTGGACTTTCATGTCATGTCTGCTCTCATCACACTGAGTTCATGGTTCTTTTTATGGTTTTTAATTAGTGGATTGGTCCAGGTTTTATTTTTGAGCCTTGCAGTTAATTTTTAAATTTTTTAAATGCCATTTTCCTGTTACTACTCTCTGACTGGATCTGTTCTCAGGTGCATATCTTAACAAGGCACAGTCTGAAAATAGCTCAATCTCAGAGGCTGACCAGATTAGGTGCTTCTTTGCCTGAAAATGGCTTCCGAAACGTTGTGCTTCTTTAGAAAATCAGCCTATGGAGAAAGACTTAAAAAAGAAGACTGTGTCAGTTAACCTCAGTCATGCTCTGTTCTATCCTTTGCATTTCTTGGCCCTTCAAGAGGGGTCCAATATGTTGTCCAGAAATGTAAGGAATTACCACTCAATGCTGTGTAATATCTCAGACAACAGGGAACACACATGATGATTTGATGATGCAGGCCTTGGTTTTGCTCCAGATGGTGCAGTTTGGCACTTCATATGTGAATTTACGATGATCTCACACATTTGATGGCCAAAATTAAGTAAAACACCTTGTCTTGCACAAATATGGTATCTGGTTTCCTTCATGGGTTCTTGTGATGGCAAGCACTGTCCAACTCTTTATCTTTGAAAGGCCTTTTCCAGTTTGACTTTTATAGTGTTACTGAGTTTACTTTATTCTAACAAACACTGACACTTACCTGCACTACAACTATTTTGAATTCATCACTAATTTCAGAGACAAAAGTTGCAATTTGCTTCATCAGTCTATCCACAGAGGACTCTGCTCCCGTCTTCAAAAGTGTTGTTATTGCCAGTGTGGCAATGGATCTATTTGTATCTGTAATCAGATTCTCCAAGTCCAAATTGCAGGCTGTTACTGCCGCAGGGTGTGACATGGCAACCTGCAATAACAAACACTAATTAGTTTCACGTCATTGTAGTAAGTTTATAAACGAGAATTACACAAACAATTCCTTGCATTTTTACAGATAGTCTGCAAGTAACAACATCTGTGTACAGCTTGAGACCTTGAGAGACCGACAGCCCTTTGTAAACAATCTACACCTCCTGGTAGAAGAGATATGACTGGGTGACGTGAAGTTAAGTATGACAACTAACTGGAAACAATGTGCAAAGAAGTGGCTGTGGCCTATAATGCACTATACCACTGCATCCTGGAGCAACTGAGGATAGCACGTAAAACGCTGCAGAGTGTAGCTGGTGTCCCAGCTGGGATCTTAACTTGACACCAACTGAATACATTTTAGAAATGTCACTACTTGATCCAACATGTTCAAAACCACTACCACCACCACCAGTAGTGGCAATAACTGTGGTAGTGGTGGTGGTGGTGGTGGTAGTAGTAGTAGTAGTAGTAGTAGTAGTAGTAGTAGTAGCAGCAGCAGCAGCAGCAGCAGCAGTAGTAGTAGTAGTAGTAGTAGTAGTAGTGGCAGCAGTAGTAATAGTAGTAGTAAAAACAATATATTTCTCAACTGCACTGCTTGTTCTCTTGTTCTGTCCATCTGAACAATTATAACATCTTTACTTTCCATTATTCCTTTCAATAATATACCATATTTCAGGTAAATTACAGGACAACAGGCTAATGTGCGCTGGGCTTTGGCACTGTAGCAGCCTGCATATCAGTCTGTCCATGGGAAATCGCTGTACCAGCATAGAGAAAGAAATGTCAAAAATCATGACATTGTGCAGTGCACTGCGACACCAACATTACAGAGGAACAAACTTCCTCTCACCTCAAGCATGGTGCTACCCCAAAACATTATAACCCACCTTCATGATCGCACAGTACAATAACTCACAACACAACATGAATCATCACTACCACAGCTACTTGTCATAATATATAAGCTCTTGGAATACAACCCACTTATCACCAGGTGACTTTTGTAACACATTTGACAAAGTAACTTAACTTTGGCTAAAGCACTTGAAGTGTACACACCTTGCACATGCAACCTTATGGAACAAAAGTTCTCTGCATTCAACAAGACCTGCTAGGAGTAACCACCATTTTAATATTACATAATTTAAAAGCAACACTTCACAAACTAAATAACATATCTGCATCTAGAAATAATACTTTCAGATGCTTCCTTATGAGGAATAAATAGAAAACCACATCTGCTGTAAGTAATTGCAAATAAAATAAACTATGTGATAATTTCACTGGTCCCAATTAATCACAAACATCATGACTTTACTGCACCCTGCACAGCTGTACCTTATTCAAGGTTCTGACAGCAGCAAACCTCAAAGTTGGTTTGGGACTGCTACAGAACAGCTGCAGGACACTGACAGCCGGTGCAAGTTCTCGCGATGTGGTGCGACGTAAGTTGACAATGGCATGAGCAGCCTCATAGATCACCATCTCACTCTTATGACGAAGACATGACTCAATGAATTCAAAAAGTGGAGAATCTGAAGATCCACCTCCTGCAGAATCTTCCTCCTCAAGCAACTTGCATGCGATACGGATCTGGCAATGACAAAAAAATAACTACATGAGACGCTAATGGAACAAGCTTGTAGTGTGAAACATAAAATCTTTGTTCAAATTACTAGCATAGCAACTAACAATGCACATGGAGCAGAGTTATTTAAAGAAACACAACAGCTGTTCTGGTTGCTCAACACAATCCATTACCATGTTGACAAGTGCCTGCTTCTGGTCACCATACCCCACCACCCTTCATCTTCAAGACTCATGTTAATATTATCATGCCATCTGTGTCTAAGCTCTCTCCTCCCATTACAGTTCCTGACCAAAATTTTCCATATATTTATAAATTGTGCCGTGTGTACTACATGCACCACCCACCTCATTCTCCTTCATTCAATTATCGCAACAAGAGCAGAAATCATGAAAATCGTCAATACTCACCAACATGCAAACTGCATATGGAGACTTCAAAGACATGCGAGTCAGTTTGGCAACCAACTTGTTTACAGCCAAGCGGTCTGATTTGCGGATGTGGTACAAAACACCGAGCGCATGGTACTGCACCATAACACTGCACAGAAATGCAAACATTTGTAGCAAACTGTCAGGCCACAGCACACGCAGTGCTGAGTGTACACGCTGACATTCAATGCAGGCTTCCACAGTTTGAAAGACACAGGCAAAGTGATTATCGCTGCGCAGAAACTCTTAACAAAAACCTCTACCAAGAGTTCATCCATAATAAGATCAGTATGTATACAAACTTAACACTTCTAGCACACTCACTCTCTTGTTCAACGATCCCAAACCTTCAGTAGCAAACCGGCCTAAGACAGTACCGTCCCACCTTAACTTCATTTTGCAATAATTGAACAAGTATATCAAACTGGTACCTGTCAGAGTTGACAGCCTCCTGCGCCTCATTTACCCATCGCTTCACAACATCTCCTGCAATCTTTGTGAGATGCAGGCTGCTGACCAACGCAGCACTACTCACAGCACAGTTACGGTCTACAATTGCTTGTTTCATGTATCTTTCAATTGCTTGAAGCATTGTCACCTGAAAAACAAACAAGTAACAAAACTGTATGAGCTGTACTAAAAGTGTCATAATGATGCAGAAGGCTACTTAACCTTTAGATGCCTAATGTCAACTATAGTTGACGTACCGCACCGCTAACCTCCAAAGTTGCATTTTATATATTTATTCAACAAATACAGGTACTGGATATTTTAAACATGGTATATACTCTCCGTTTTTTTTCTCTTCAAAATGCAGTTTGTTTCATAATTCTAATGTAATTGGTTCTTGTATTATTCACATTTTATATACAGGGTGTGCTAAAATTTAAAAAAAATAATTCCGGCACCAAAAGGTTAATATTATACTTCTATTTGTGTACAACTGAAGAGCAATAAATAATAGTCTATTTAAAATCTTCATATTTATATGCCTCCGCTTCAGTATAAAGGCAAAAATAGTACACACAACAGTTACATCAGATTTTACTTAGATCACATACTTTCCCTCACAAAAGTAATTTGTGGAGTCAAGGGTTGATCTATATCCAAGACAAGGGAAAACTTAAATTGAAGATATGTAAACAAATTTGAATTTGATTAGCAAAATAAAACTTAAACGTTACCAAAAAAAAAAAAACCTCTAAAATCAAGACATCTTAAATTAGCATGTGTTGATTACCACAAAGATTAACAAACATCACAAAAACCTTCAAAATTCCACAATGCATATCACATAAATGACAATTTCTGGAAATACTAAAACACAAACTCCCGTGGATGTCACATTAATGACTTCAATCACAATTCAATATTTCTCCATTCAAAACTCCTCTCTGGAATTTAGGAACTTTTTGTATAAAATAAGTTGGCTGAAGCACTGCACTACAAGCTGCAAGGTCACAGGTTTGATTCCCAATGGTGTCATTGGAATTTTTCATTGACATAATCTTTCTGATCGCACTATGGCCCTGGGGTCGACTCAGCCTCTAACAAAAATGGGTATAAGGAATATTTCCTTGGGGCTAAAGGCGGCTAGTGTGTAGGGCTGACAACTTACCACCTTCATGTGCCAACTGTCTTGAAATTTGGGAGCCTCAACCTTCTGGCCCCCTCAGGGCCTGACCAGGCCTGTATAGGGATTGCTGTAACTTTACCTTTACCTAGTATGAAATAAGTGGAAATTCCGACTAGATATCTTCACATAATTTATCGATACACTGAGTGTGTATTACCCATCATATAAGATTTCTAACACGTGAGTAGTGACTTTACTATTACTGCAATTTACAAAGACACACTACACACAGATCACTTTCTGCACAGGAGGAACCGATTATATTTGAACATTCCTAGGTTTAAACACAGCAATATCACTACAGCAGACAGACCACTTTATGTGATGGCAGTCAGCACAGTGCTCGCTCGCCACCATTTCAGTTTGCCGGCAGCCATGTTCCACAAAATGTGGTTAAATGCACTGCAGTTAATACCAGGTTTTTATTCACCACATTTACAAAAGGTAAAGGAAATGTTTTCCTTAAGCTCACAGACACACAACATATCTATCAAACACACTGTTAGTAATCTGTAAAAATTGTGTACGTTACACAAGCTGACAGGAAGTGGCTAGCAATGACTGTCAGATAAAATAATGTCCCTTATTATTCAGCCATCTAACGTCAACTTCCAGTCAGAAACAAACAGCTCACTTTTCCAGAAATAATTCTAAACTATTACATTACACATACAAGCTGCAATATTCATAACATTAAATGCTGTATTATGATCTTGATGAGAGTAATATTTGAGGTTGTCAGAGTGGTGCTAATGAAGATCCAAGTCTTCTGGCATATCCACTGTGTCACTGGGTATGAGTGGTTCCTAGTGCTTAAAAGGATTACTGTGCCTTCATTTTGGACTGCTTCACTCCTGAAGTTGAAGGCAGTATGATAACCACTCACCCAGTAACAAAGTGTCACAGCTCCAGAGACTCAAGCCCATACACATATTCATGTTTATTCTGAAATCGTTTTCTAATAACTGAATATATTGATAAACAACCTGTGTATGACAAGTTATATGCAATAATTTGAGAAAGATGCAACTACAGATACTAACGTCAGTAATGCTGCACAAAGCACGAATAGCAGCAGCCCTGTACAAATCCTCTTTGCCAGTCATGTCTTTGGTCAAACTTGATGTGACAATAATCACATCCTCAGCTATGCCCGACAGCTCCTTTATACCAAGATACACCATGCGTCGAAGAATAACATCTCGGGACTGGAAGAGTTTCGTCATCGCAAAAAATGCTTCTGTACCTTCTGTTGTTCCGAGCTGTTCACCCTAAATTAAATAAAAGTGTTTCAGTTACACTGCACACAGTACAGCACAAGGACATTCAAACAATTCAGCCAATCGGTAAAACAACCAATTCTGTTCTTCCTGTTTAGGTGCATTTCCACAGCTGCACTGCACCTGTTAATACAGCTGTCCACCCATAATAATTTGAGAACTGCTAAATGGGGAAATGTGATTATATTGAATGACATTTGAGTAACTTTTTGATAGCATAAAACTCTCTTTACAAATTGAAGCAAGGAATGTCATCCAGTATAGAAAATTTAGGGTGAAGTCTCAGTTGGCTATTTGGAAGGGAGAAACACAAACACACACACACACACACACACACACATATATATATATATATTTAAAACCATAACAAGTGTTTATTTCAAAAAGAAGCACTATAAAATACTTGTCACATTCACAAAGATAAAAGTATTTACCAGTATACTAAGTTCTGCAGGAATGAAAGTGGCCCACAATGCTACAAAATATTACAACCCATAATGCATATGAAACTCAAGAGCAGTTCAATATTTCTCTTAAGACTACAGTTTGGTACATATCACCAAACCCCAGTGAACTGCAATCATGAAAGTACAGGCACAGACATTAAATATTACAATAATCACAAAGGATAAGCACAGTAAAGCACAAAGAACTGTGCCAAATTTCACAATGTTGTTTGTATGGTGCATGTCTTTCAAATTATTGTCTACAGCTGGTCCAACACTATGCACTTACTAATACGGTCAAGCTATGTTCCGACATGTTACGGTGGTGGCCACCACCATCAGCAGAGAACACAACACCACAGATCAAACAAACACCGCTACTGGAAGGTGTCTATCTTGTCATGCACACATCGCTATATTGTGGGCCCCCCTTTAACACACCTCCCATGTATGTTGGAATATGGCTTGACTGTATCCGTATATGCATTGCGGTGGACCAACTGTAGGCAAGAACTGTGCATGTTAGATATGACACAATACAATCCACACCACGGTGTTCTGTTTGAACCAGATCAACAGCAAGCTCTCTTGAACACCAGCTGTAAAAGTACACTAATCAACATCATTAACAAGTAAAACCTATTAAAGATATAAACCATTATTAACACTGGAGTTGGGGTGAGGGGGACATGCTGAATTGTGCCTTGGGACAGCAGTATAATTAGCAAAATTCCAAATGAACCTGTTACTGAAAAGCTTACTGGTTTGAAAACAGTTCCACTACGGACAATAAAATGCTTAACAGGTACAATTCCGAGAACTCTGGCAGAACAGTTTGTCACCGAATGCTTTTCTGGCTGTTTGACCCTTCCATAATGAAAGGGTTTCCTGCACAGCATCTTATGCAAGGATGCTTCAGTTTGAATACAGTCACCATACTGCCCCTAATCACCATCAGCTGTATTGGTGTGACAAAGTGGAAAGAAAAGTAATTGCTGTGGGGGGGGGGGGGGGGGGGGAAACAATCCCAACTTACAAATAACTTTTGTATTTATGGGGGGTAAAAAAATGGGGAAAAAGTGGGAAATTTT
>Ga0123354_10000271_pt1 | contig 46821 bp, 32 predicted proteins | sample TergutLab28metaG_2_FD_97872 | JGI IMG/M metagenome (GOLD analysis project Ga0123354, IMG submission 97872) | Labiotermes labralis P4 segment gut microbial communities from Petit-Saut dam, French Guiana - Lab288 P4 | ecosystem: Host-associated > Arthropoda: Insects > Digestive system > Gut ... | reverse complement strand
TCTATTGTCAATGTTATATAAATATATGTCTGAAGTGCGAGAGAATTAGAATAGATTGAAAAAAAAAAAAAGATATATATATATATATATATATATATATATCTAAAGGTAAAGTGATCCCGTTACAGGCCCGGTGTGGCCCAGAGGGTGGGTAGAGGTATAGCTCTCTACCCTTCCATGACCGCGGCACTAGAAGGGGGTGAGTGGTCAGCAGCACGCCCCGGCCGCACTTTACCCCCGGGGAAAGACCCGGTACCCATTTTACGGGAGGCTGGGTGGGCCCCAGGGCCTGTCTGGACGGGCGTAAAATCTTGTCCCCACCAGGATTCGATCCCGGACCGTCCAGCCCGTAGCCAGTCGCTATACCAACTGAGCTACCCGGTCCACCCACACACATACACACACACACACACACACACATATATATATATATATACATTATATATAAATACACAACAGCTTTTTTTTGTGACAATATGATCTCAGCATAAAGGCCTTCTTTGCGTGGTACAGAGTTACTTCATTTCGTACAGTTGAATTAAAACAAAAAATAAAACATAAATCACAGTTTATATTACTGGCTTAAACAAAGCAAATATCAGACACGTGTCTCGTATAAAAAGTTATACTACGTAGTTAATTAAAGTATATCTGTAATATACTACAAATTACTGCATGACGAATAAATTAGCAAGCGTAATACGTACCTTGGTATAAGGTGCTCTCACAAGATACACGAAACAAAAGGATAGCTCATATAGGCCCTTTGTTGTACTCTTTGCCAAGTAGTTCTATTATCTGGGCGATTAAATCAAGCAGGTTATGAGGGGAGGAACAGGTAAGTTAGTCGGCAAGGAAATGGTGAAAAATGAATGAAAAATTTTAATCAAGAACTTGAAAAGTAGGAAACCATTTTTCAAGACTCACTCTTAAAAAAAATAATGGTAACATGAAGCACAGTTAGACGTCAAAGGATCATGGGATGTGTCTTGAACAGGACAATGAAAACGTGGAGTCCAGAAACTGTGATGAATTCTTCTAACAGCAAATCAGTTACCAAATTCTCAAACCGGACTTTGTTTACGGAGTTGGTCGTTTAGTACGTACCTTGGACTCCTACGTATCTTGCCTTCTTCACTGAAAAGAAAACAAAAAATGTAGATTAGTCTCTGTGTGTCAAAATACACAGAAATAAAATATAAAATTGGATGGGTTTACGGCATTTGATAGTGTACTTAATTTAGTATGCTTCCTTCCCTTAGTTCTGACTAATAAGTGCCGTCTCTTGAAAATCTAACGTATATCTCATTTCCAATAATTAATGGAAAGAAAGAACAAAGAATCTGGGAAAAATATTTCTCATCTGGTTGGTCTAAAGAGTGTATCTTTGATTTATATGTGCGTTGTGCACATTTTTTGCAATATACTTCCTTACATTTAAGTGTTATTCCCTGTTAAAAATTATAATTCTGAAATAATATCTTCCTAGGGGCGAAAATGTAAAATAAATAGTGGTATTACGTCCCGCGAGATTTGAGATTCTCAGAGCGGCGACGCTGTTTGCATCAGTTTTTATTTTTATGAGAGGAAAAATACACACACAAAAACTAATAAAAAACATACTGAATAATTATAAAATAATAATACTTGTTGGATGTCGTGTCGTGTCGACAATGATAAAAACACAGTTCACTCCTTGTTTGTTAAAAAACTGAGTCAACAACTTTGTAGACAAATCGGAATTAGCATGAACTCGCATACCTTGAAAAATGGCAATGAAATAATGATGCAGAAGTTTAAACACATGTAAAATAAATATAGAAGAAACAATAGCACAAGACAAGACAGGCAATGCACCTGGAACATAACATTTAGGCGAGTTCGTGTAACCACTGTTGCGGTGGAAAAACAATAAATATTTCATATTCTGAGTATGTGTGTGTAGTGTTAGGTATCCAGCCTGCAATATGCATGCGCCACACTGTCATATGTGGCCTGTCTGGCTCTACGATATTTTTCAACATTATCTCTTAAACGGCACGATATTCGGGGAAAAAAATTTTATTGAACATAAAATGTGGGATTTGATTTTCTCTACTACGTTTGTCTGAAATATGTCTCATTCTAAGAAGAAATGAGCAAGATATGATCAAGAATTTATAGTGGTTGTCACGTAAAGTATTGGTTATTCTTGTGAGATTTCAATGAAAATTAACTATTCTCAAGGGCTCTTCGAAAAATACTCCAAACCAAATTTCATTAAAATCCGTCCAACGGAAAGCTAGTTTTTTCATGCAGACAGACGGACGGATATGGCGAAGCTAATAGTCCCTTTTGCAATTTTGCGAACGCGCCAAAGAAGTAAAGCACAAATTACATAACTGACACGTTGTACAAATTAACGATGATATATAAAAATTATAGCCCGTCCCAGTGACCGCTAGGTCTAAGGAGTAGGTCTACGGCCGCTCGCCTGCTGAGATTGTGGGTTCGAATCCCACCGTCAGCATGGATGTCTGTCTGTTGTGAGTGTTGTGTGATGTCAGGTAGAGGTCTCAGCGACGCGCTGATCACGCGTCCAGAGGAGTCCTACCGAATGTGATACGCCATTGTGTGTGATCTAGAAACCTCAAGAATGAGGAGGCCATGGCCCGCGTTGGGCCGCAGCGCCACAGGAAAAAAATAAATATACATAAAAATTATAAGAAGCCTGATGCAGTTGCACAGCTGCTTTCTAAAGACTGGGACACCTCTTCAAACCGTTTTTACCGCAGATGCAACCGGTAAAATGAATCATAACTACGGCAATAATGCACCTTCTCCCATACTACAACCTACTGTACACGTCCCTTTGTTTCAGACGGTCTGGAAAAATTCTGATTTTGGTAACATAAGATATTGTAACAGTTCTTGTTGTACGTGTAACTGCTCTGATACATGTTACGAATACGTTTCGCTGTTCTCTGCGCTTTTACTCTGCATATGTTGATGGCCGTTAATAAAAATGAAATACTTTAACACAATATAAATATACTAAATTAAAACTTGAGGGTTGTTTGACCGTGCATCTTCCTCATGAAATAAAGTGAAATGCCAACTTGATGCAACTAGGTAATTTTATTGAAGTATTCTTAGCTCTACATGTTTCGGACGCAGACGCCCATCATCAGGAGAATTAGATGTTGAGTTGCAGCATATGGTTTTCTGCACCGAGTTTGTGGATGGGTGGTGGTCTTGAGAGCCGCTGCCATCCGCACCGCACACACGACCTACGCAGCGGCTCTCAAGACCACCACCCATCCACAAACTCGGTGCAGAAAACCATACGCTGCAACTCAACATCTAATGCCCCTGATGATGGACGTATGTACCCGAATCATGTCGAGCTAAGAATACATCAATAAAATTACCTAGTTGCATCAAGTTGGCATTTCACTTTATTTCATACTAAATTAAACTACATGCAGAGTCTGTTTTTTTTTGTTTAGATAATGGTATCTGCGTAATTCACTGCCATTATGTAATATTCTCAACAGATCCTCGTTTTACCTGCTGTCGAGAAATTATTTAAAATAGCCACGATCACATGAATCTGACATATAGGCCCATTTAGGTATAAAAACCCGCTGCGCGTTTTATAACTTTTAGGCCCCAGTGTTTACGTACCACAAAATTACAAAATAAAAAATGCAACATTCTGCATTCTTAATTTTACCCTTTCGCATTAACTGACCGCTTTTTATAACCGAGATGGACAGTGTTTAGTGTCCGGTAGAAACTGGGTCTTTAAATAAACATATTATATTTCGTCTTTATTATTTTAATATATAATTATAAATCCCCAGAATTACGTGATATTCTTAATGCTTGGTGTTCAGGAAGTTGTATAATACAGCGATGATCATATTAACCTTTTATAGACGAAGCGCAGACCGCTTTCTTTAAAGACCCGGTTCGTATCGCGCTGTAAACACTTTTCATCTCGGTTATAAAAACCAATCAGTTTATGGTGTAAGGCGCAAAAGTCTATTTGATCTGAGATAAATACAAAACACAAACATACAGTGTGGCAGAATGTAAAAAATCTTGTATGTTAAACCTGTTGGTGCATCACGCAAGCAGTAGGTTGTAAAAGGTTAATGGGAAACATTTAGTGACCGATGAATAAGACACACAATATTCAACTTTCTTGAACACTGCGATACTACCCACATCTTCAAAAAAACAATGTAAGTCAGACTTGAGAAAGTGTAACAGTATCAAGGTAAAATAAAGCACAAGGAAAAGTAAAGTTACGAATGCGGTGCGCTTACATTTGATGGAACCACCAACATCTTCGTAACAGTATAATCTTGTTTTCTCTTTCAGTGTGTAAGAAGATACTCCGGCATTCGAAACAAGCAACGTACGGGAGTTCTTCTTTATCTTTGGTCTATTTCGACCACAAAGACGCCAGTGAACGCAAGCCCAATTTAAAAACGGAGAATTTCCACACGTAAGAAATAACGTATAAGTACGGGTTAATGAGGACCGAGTTGGTGGGTCAACTATATATTAAAAATAAATTTTAGCAAAAATATATCTTGTTCACCACCGCCAGGTCATTATATTCAAAGGCAGTTTTATGGAATTACAGAGCTTAATATCCTGAAATGACAAAAAAAATCTTTTCTTTTGTGTATCCACCCGTTTCCAGTCATCAATGGGCGCAAAACATCATTTATCGTGAACACTAGTATGTAGGGCAATGATACATGACTGCATCACAAACTATGCGTATAGTTTATTAATTTTTTAAAATTGTAAATAATGAATATTTGTTACAAGTTTAAAATTATTGTGAATTTATCGGTGATGACGGTGATCGGTGATGGTGGTAACGATAGCTTAAAAATAACCCATAGATATATATATATATATATATATATCACAGACGTCAGCAAAGAATATGATTACCACACCACATTATGCAAAACATATTTATTTAATGCATATTTAGCACAATTCCATTAATAATGTTAACAATAAAAACATGTTACAACGGTTACAGGCCTGTCATTCCCTCTGTGTATTCATACCCTATTGGCTCTCCAGACGTCCTGCCCAAGAGCCTGAATCATTAGCAGGACAGTGGGTGAAAACGGAGGATTTAAACTGTTTTCAGATGCAACAGTCGTGCTCCAGGGATTTCATAGCCGAAAAAAAAACTGGGGGGAGTGTTCGTGTAATATTTCGATAATTTGGTCCCGCATACGCCAAAAAACGAAACTGAAACATCTGTTTGCTGAAAAATTCGTGATCCACGGAAGTTCCATGAATTTTCAAATCATTTTTCGTCAAAGAAATTGGCCCCGCAAAATGCGGAGAAACGAATAATGGGGAAACCCCTATACGTATCACATGGTTGAATAAACCTGAGATTTTATTTTCAGGAGATAGGGGACATGCCCCTTGAAATAAAAATGGGTAAATTCTAATAAAAAAAATCCGTATAGTCACAGGAAATGTACGGAACACATAATACAAAATACGATAAAACTACGAGCAGCAGTTCACAGACCTTAGAACTTTAATTGTTATATATCAATATAACAATAAATACAGACACTGCACACTGCACTACTTCCATAATATATAACGTAGAACCTCCCACTTATTTCAATTTGATATCTTCCCAAAAACAATTCTTTTTCATGTAAACAGCCATATATTTTACACCCACTCAAGGTAGGTAGGAACGGCAAAGGGGGTGGAGATGTGCGGGACAAAAGCGAATAAGGAAAAGTACTTTCCCAATCACTCAGACAAACTGTCTCCTCTCTACGGCACGGATGACGACCCTATTTACGACAAGCGCGTCCAAAGTGGTGTGAGAAAAGCATTTTCTTTGAACGAAGATGCATTTCATATGCCTTCATATTGTTAAACGAAAACTGAAGTGTCACTGCAAGTCAAAAACGAAACAAGACAAGCAAAACGTATGTATAATGTAAAAATGAAACAGGTTGGTGTAACCATTGGTGCAGTGGATAAGCAATAAGCATTAAACAATGCGCGCGTGCGTGCGTGCGTGTGTGTGTGTGTATTCTTGCCTTATTTACCCGGCATATCAATTGCGTCCTTTCTGCATCTTATTGTACTGTCTCTCCACCATATTTTATCCACATTATCTCATAAACGTCACAATTTTCTGAAAAAAAATTAATTCCCATAAAACATGTTTGGATTTTCTCTACACCCTGTTGTCTGAAACATTTCTCATTATAAGAAGGACTGAGTGAGATAGCAAAAACAGTCCCGTTACAGGCCTGGAGTGGCCCAGAGGGTTCCACGAAGTTAAGGTTCCCAGATTTCGTGACAACGGCACAGGATGGTGGTAAGGTTGCCAGCCTTACGCACCGGCCGCCTTTACCCCCAGGAAATACTCTTGGTATTCATTTCTGTTAGAGGCTGAGTCGACCCCAGGGCCATAGTGCGATCGAAAGGATTTTATGTCAATGAAAAATCCACTGACACTAGCTGGAATCAAACCAGCTACCTTCCGATTTGTAACACAGCACCTTAACCACTGTGCCACCGCGCTCCCGAGTGAGATAGTATGTTATCATAAATGACTTAGGCCTTCATGGAAAGTGACCGTTATTCTTATAAATTTTAATGCAGCTGGAGTTCTCCGATAGCTTTTCGAAACCTGCTCATATATCACACTCAATGAAAATCCGTCCAGTGGGAGCCGAGTTGTTCCATAGAGACGGGCAGACATGACGAAGTTAATGATGCCTTTTCGCAATTCTACGGAAACGCCTAGAAACTCCTCATCCTTGGCCGGTGCGATTTACACTGAACTGGCGGAACGGTTTTGAGGTGTGTATTTACAAACAGAACTGTTTTTATCGTTGTAGTGGTATCAAGTTTCTCTTGATTTGTCCTGCACGAAATATACGTTGTTATTTATACTATAATTTGCTTCAATAGAATTGTGAGACACTCTCAAAACAATTTACTGCGCATACTTTCATTCTATTACAAAAACAAGGAAAAATATTTGGGTAACTCTTCCAACAGTTGGAAGATTTTCACTTTACAAAAGAAATGTGAATTATGGGTGTTGCCCAACCCAGAAACTCAGGTAGGAGTCTAAACTCCACCTGTTCCAGGCCAGTATTACTTTCATCAATGAACTTCATTATCAATAATCGGGAAATTTTTCAAAACAAATTCATCAAATTTTCAACTGTTTTTCACCTAGTGTGACAATCCTTAAGAAAGGCAAGGCAATAGTTAAACTTGTAAAGCCAAGACTTACTGTATGTACATCCAGAAATTCTGTGTTCTCCCCACAATGCACATGTGTTTTGGGTGGAACTCAGAACAAACAGCGATTATTTCTCTTTACAGCATTAACTTAACTGTTTTAAAAACCGAGGCAGATAGTGTTTATTGCGCGGTACGAACTGGGTCTTTAAATCGGACGGATACAATTTCGTCCTTAAAGGGTAACGCAGTCTAAACAGAATACCTACATACATCTCCTTTTACTCTGTAAATGAATTTTAATGCGTAAAGATGATTTATAATACTGTTTTGTAAAATGTTTGTAGAATTTACACTGTAAAATTTGTGTATATTTGTGTATTTATGACTTTTTCCACATCCTACTCTCTTTGCGACACACTTATGGATCCATGAAAAGTACGAATTTATATACGTATTTATATATGTATGTATATATGTATATGTATGTATGTATTAATTGTGGCATACAAACTTTACATCAAAATGCCTCCAGTCCCAAACCTTTCTCACTCTTCTCCGCAGGATGTCCTTACAAATTTCAAGCATTTATGGCATTCAGTCTCGGAAAGCGTCGCCATTCCTGTTCTATGGTCACAGCACCACCACTCGACGCAATAAACTACTGCCACGTCACATAACTTCCGAGCGAACGCCTGCCATTTTCACTGATAGTGGCTTTGTAGGGACCGAAGCCAAGTTGTCCGAAGTTTCTGCAACTCGCTCAGATAAACTTCTGAATTCCTAAAACCCTTCCTTTAACACATCTTCTCCGAGGACTTGTTCACCTGCATGTTTTCACTTCAATATTTAGATGCTTCGAGGGTTTTCTGATTTACTTATTCCAATTCACTGTAACAACATAGATTTCGAAATTTATTTCTTAAAAAGTATTACATGGGTTAGCGTGTTTATAATTCTCAACACTACAATCTCCTGGATGAAAAATAATGTCACGAATTACAATATGTCAACAATTATTTCACAAAGACGCACTGCTGTTATTAGAGAACAAGTAAATCTTCCAGGCTGAGAGGTAAGAATACCTGAACGAACCATCACATCGGGCGAACTTCTTATTAAAGAGTTGAACGTTATTAACTTTGTCAACAAATCAGAGTTCTTTCACGAGATCCGGCTCCTTGCTCAGTGAGCCTCTCTAACTCTCGACATCGACGATTCGATGTGGTAGACACTCACCTGCATTTTGGAGAAAACTACCTTCTGTAACTGCAAGATCTGTGTTCACAATAAGCATCTACCGGGACCTATCCCGATACAGATGAATCCATTTCACATCATGATATCCTATTTTTCTAATTAAGTGTAGTTCATCTTTTATGCTTAGAGTATGAACTCTCAAGTCTAGCTGCCAGCTACGTTCGTAAGTAACAAGCAACATTCTTGTTTAAGTTGTTATTTTCTGCTACACGGTTGCAATGCTTCGCCTTCCGATTTGCGTTTCCGCATGAGTTGCTACAAATGTCACACTGTTTTGCAGTTGTGAAAGTATCCATGGAAGAACATCCAGTGAACATGGTCCCACTTAATAAGCCGCTGTAAATTGAGGGCATCTAAATTCCACGACGCTTCCTTTCACATCGCATGTAAATTACTAACTACATCGTTTAACTTATTGTTTTCTATGTAAGAAGATATCTGCTTTACGTCATGTGCCCACCTAATATGCATCTTAGTATTAAACGTGGCCAGGAAAAATATTTCTTAAGAACCGCTAAACTGCGGCACACATGAAATCATTTTTGCAACACTCATATACCTTCAGAGGGTACACTTTGTAGTTCAATACTTAGAAAAAAATGGGGTAAATTGAAAAAAGGTTTTAAAGAAACAAACTTTACAAACACGCACTGCATGTACCAGTGAAGAGGGAGAACAAAGAAGGGAGACACTGCGGTCAATATGATGGGTTTGTTCTCGTTCATGATAGACAGTAGACCTACAGTCAGTGTTTGATGGTTGAAAAAAATATGTCCCGAAATATAATTCTTTAGCAATGTGTCTTTTTATAAACTCGCTTTGTGCCGTTCCTGAAAATCTGTTTCCTGGAACAAAACGACAGGTTCGTCAAGCTGGCGCTCAGCATTGCCTGGTGGCGAGGTTGAAGACTGTGCAGTCACACCCCCAATTGAATGCATTTATATAGCTAGGGATAAGCTGATTTTAAATTGCAGCAGCTGTTCTAGCGTTATGAAAATAAACCCCTAATTTCTGCCTGGATAGCTCAATCAGTGTAGTGACTAGTCTACGGGCTCGATGATCCGCTGTTCGAATACCAGAAGGGGCAAGGAGGTTCTGTCTTCTCCAAAACGTCCAGACCTGTTCTGGGGCACACGCATCTCCTGTGCAATGGTTACTGGGTCTCTTTCCGCGGGTATGAAACGGATGGGGCGTCAGGCTGATCATTTCCATTTGGTTCAGTGTATCAAAATAAGTACAGTCCTACCGCCACACCCTACGTATGTCTCGTTTTCCTTTTGATCGTCTTCCTCAATATCGATATCACAACCAGTGCAGTTGTGGTTAGTAAGTCGTAAATACAACATTTGGTATTCTTCCAGGCATGACGGGCCTCCGTTAATTACGATATGGATTATTTGTTGCTTACGAATAAGCTGTAACGTGGACTCAGTTAAAATGGTAATAACTTCGTGAGAAATGTGTGTGTGCGCATAGTGCGTGCGTGCGAGCGCTTATGCGTGCGAGTGTGCATGTGCGTGCGTGCTCGTCTGTGTGTGGTCGCGCGCGCATGTGCGTGTGTGTGTGCTCACCTGTAAGTGTGTGTGTGTGCGTCTGTGTGTGTGTGTGTGTGCGCGCGCGCGCGCGCTCGCGTGCTCCAGTGGCGCTACGCATTAGGTTCCTATTACGTCCAGGATTCGTAGCGTTCTACTTTTAACTTTCAGACTACATTTGCTAACCGATATACAGTTACATTTATAACCTACCGCCATACTGAACTTCATTTATTTGCTACTATGGCTATCGCCATAAAATAAAAAAATAATATGAAATGTAGCATGTCGCACCGTCTTGAAGGAAAAGGCCACAGGAAGGCGGGTAGAAGGACAGACACTCGACTCTTGTATCTGCTAATGTACAAGTAACTTAATATATTCTGAGATATAACCGTTTTCTTTTAAACCTTGAGTCGCTTGATTTCGGTGGTTGACATGATTCCTTTCTATGGAGCAGATATTATGTTGTGCCAAAACTACGGAACAAATTTAGCACTACGTTATTAGTACACTTTGCAGAAGTCACTAGCAAAATCTAGGTATAGTGTCAGCTTATTCTACAAGACATCTAGCAATATCGATAAAAAGGGGCGATTAATAGCACTGAAAACAAGAAATAGTTGTTAGACTTAAACACTTTACTCGATGCAAAATTGTTCTTTAATATACCTCTTCAATCCAACTGTTCGTAAGAATTGTTTGTCCCACTTTTACTAACAACTGTTCTCTATTGTAAGCGTCGTTACAGTTCTTAACGAGGGGAACACGTCTGCCACGATAACTACTTTATCTTGTTCCTCACGGGCAACGTTGGCATTTTATCATGCTCAGTTTCTTATCCCTTATCAGTATCAAAACGTTGTACCCGAATTTCGAACAACATTCTTACAATGACGTCAAAAACCTTGAAAAAACACACATAACAGCACAGCATTACATTGAGACGTCTGTTACTATTGATTCCGCGTTTGGGTTTTTTTCACCGTATGAGTGAGCATTTGGATGTGTGCCCGCACAGGAAATATATTCCGTTGGATTCAGGCCTAAATTGTGGCCCTAAAAAGGGCGTCTGTCACATTTCTTGCTTACGCTTTCAATTGGCGTAGGCTTGGGACTAACCCCTTCTTCCCCTTACCAGCCTATATGACGTCCACGGTCTTATCTTTACTCATTTCATCACCAAAGATCGAAGTATCGAGCTGCTCCGAAAATCCGGAAATATTTCCCTCTGACATGGTAGAATAATCCAAAACCCCTAATTAATATGAACACTTTGAACACTGAAATAAATCTGAATAACACATAGATGATCAGTTCGTACCGCACAGAGAACATAATGTGCTGCCATCAGAAAAAGAAGTCCCGTATTGTGTAAAAGAAAATATTGGTTATTTCTTATCAGAGTCACACAGCACACTTACATACACTATGTGAAAATATGACAGGCCATGTGCGTCGTAACGTAGCACTGAGGCGCATACGGGCAGCGATTGTTGCTTTGGAAAATTAATAAGTATTACATATTATATGTGGGCGCGTTCTAGCCTTATTTATCCAACATGCAATGCACATGCGTCATATTGTCATCTGTGACTTGTCAGGCTCTACCATATTTTTCCTCATTATCTGGCAAACGGCAAGATTTTCGAAAAAAGTTACTGAACATGAAATGTGTGTTTTGATTTTCTCTACAATTTTTATCTGAAATATTTCTCATTCTAAGAAGAATCTAGCGTGACATGATCAAGACTGTATATTGATCTTCATGTAAAGTACCCTTTTTTCTTGTCCGACTCTAACGAAACTTGAATTTTCTTGACAGATTTTCGAAAAATACGCAAATATCAAGATTCATGAAAATGGGTTCAATGGAAACGGAGTTGTTCCATGCGGACAGACGGACAGGCATGACGAAGCTAACAGTCGTTACCGCAATTTTGCGAACGGGACTACAAAATTCAGTTTTCTGTGTTAAACCTAGCCATACATACACAGACTACTCGGCTTTAAACATTTAAGGAAGAAACTCCTTGAAAGTTCATAATTCAATAAACGACTTTTCCTTTGTTGCTATTAAGAAAGTCGTCTTTAACCACATAAAGCAGAAATTGTGGCAAAAACAGTAGACGAAAAACATGGCGTGAAAGGGCTGAAGGGTCTAGCTCGTAATGTGATGTGGGGATTAGGAGCTGGAATTTAACGTGACATGAGTGACAAACGTCAGCGCAAGGAATGGTTCCAACAGTTAAGGCGTGGTGAAAAAGAAAGTAATGTTGGTTGCCTATTTTACAAGAACTTGCAGGTCATTTAAAGGGTGGACCAAAAACACTGGCAAAAATTCGCGTGCTTTCGCAGTTGTCATATTCCAATCCGAAAATTTGAATTATTAATCTAATTCTGGCGGCAAAAATCAGGTTGGCCTCAGGCCTTGCGAAATTTCTCTATAGACTGTAGGATGTACTAAGCCAAAAATGGGTTAATAACAAACAATGGAATTTTGACGTTTTGCTGACCGTGCATCTCAGTATATTTATCTCAGTCTTTAACCAACTTGATGCACAAAATTTGTATTACATTAAGTTTTATTTCACGCCTCTACATGTTTCGAGTACATGTGCTCATCATCAGGAGGCCAAAATTGCATTACACAGCACATGCCTCTACATGATGAGCACATGTGCTCGAAACATGTAGAGGCATGAAATAAAACTTACTGTAATACAAATTTTGTGTATCAAGTTGGTTAAATACTGAGATAAAAACAGTGGAATGTCCACAACATGGAACTGATCTGAAGGAAAGGAAAAAGCTTTTATACACATATAATGAGATATTAAAATATGTATAATCAATAGAGTCATAACGAAACAACGCATTGATCCGTGTCATAAAAATGTCAAAGTCTGAATCAAAACACAACCTGTAGAAAGAACACTCGGTATATGTTTGTCATACAAAAATTTACAGAAGAATACACGGATAACGATTACAAAACTTAAACACTCAAAACTTTGTACTCAATAGTTATTATTAGATACGGATCTCACAAGCTATTGTTTGTGTTAAGAAAGCTTGAATTCAGGGTAGGAAAAAGTCTGTCTAGATCGTCAGTACAAAAAGTTTATATGCGAAGCTTATGAAGATGAGAATACAGAGGTGGTTTTGGTGACAAGACTGTAGAGTATAAACAAGATGGAAGACCTGGACGTAGAAATATGGCTAATATTAAAATTGATCTCAAAGCAGCAGGATATAGCTTTTGGGCCGCATTTATTTGACTCGGTGTAGGGACTAGTATTAGGCTTTTGTGAAAGCGGAAATGAACGTTCGGGTTCTATAAAGTAGGCGTAATATCTAGACTAGTTGAGGAACTAGCAGCATTAGGTACGGGGTTATTACAAAAATGTGTACAATAAACAGATATAAAGGTACTGGTTTTATTAGACCAGAAGGGTGTGACGTGTGGGGTGCGCGACACGTATGGGGAAATGAGGAACGAATACAACCCCTCTAGTCAGAATACGTGGGGGAAGGAAGACACTCAGGAGGTGGAGGCCTCCTCCGTCGACAGTAGAGTTTTATTTAAAAAATGCTAAATAAATATGGTGTGAGTGAATATCATATAAAATTTCCTCATAATGGGGCTCAGCGGCGCCAGATCAACTAGAAGAATATTTTTTTCGCTCACGCTTTAACCTCTGTTCCAACATAACAAGGGCACAACGGTATAGCCCCTGGATATCACAAGGCTTCTACCGTCTGCCTTTTTCCCTCAGGCCTCGTCAGGTTATCAGACATGTTCATATTTCACGAAAAAATGAACCTGCAAAATGCGTGTCTTGCACGGTACACACTGAATAACAATGAAGACTGTGCAGATGGTTCCATTTTTAGAGGCAACAGCTAAAGGTTACCCAGTAACACGTCATGTAGACACAGAGGGGGAGAGTAGAGGTCTAGCTCTACCTTTTCTTTAACCTCGATACTAGAAGGTAAAGGCGATCAAAATCAAGCCCAAACCGCTTTAGTCCTGATAAAGAGCCTAAGGTAATAATTCTGTACGCATGTAAGAGTCATAACACAACTATATTATCAGGTGTATATCATTTATCAACATCAACTACATGTTTCAGCCAATGCTGCTGTGGTCATCGTCAGGTTGGATACAATTTTATCAGAGAAGCTAATATAGAAACAAATTATTAGTGTAGGTAAGGGGGAACGAGATCTCGTTTTACACAAAGTCGGTGGGCGTATGTGCAGATAGTAAAGAACCGAGCATATAACATGTTTTATCCTGTTTGTCTATGACAATGTAGTGTACTACAAGATAACACATGCTATATGCATGGTTCTTTACCATCTGCACACACGCCCACCGACTTTGTGTAAAACGAGATCTTGTTCCCCCTTACCTACACTAATACTAATAATTGTTCTGTGTTATATCTTATCTATATAGCTTCTCAGATAAATTGTATCCAACCTGATGATGGCCACAGCAGCATTCGCCGAAACATGTAGTTGATAATTTATATATACCTGATAATACAGTTGTGTTATGACTGCTATATCTTTATAGAATTATTATCTTAGGTTCTAACAAACACGACGGGGATGACGCTCCTTGAAGCTGATAAAGAGCACTTGTACCCTTCTTACAGGAGGGTGTATGGGCCGCTGGGTCGGTCTGGACGGGTGCGGGACTATGTCGCTCGGAGTTTGGATCCCGGACGGTCCAGTCCCTAGCGAGGAGCTATATCGCTATCTTACATTTACAGTGCATACCGCTGGTATCATACTTTGGTATCAACAGCAATACAATTATCTTAATATATTATTTAGGACAACTTTTGGCGATTCCTTTATTTTCCTAAATTTAGTGCCGTTTACAAAGTGCTCTCTTCTAAAAACAAGAGACACAACAAACTCTGCGACGTCACTGATTAGAGGCTGTAGTCTCAAGATTCCAATACTTCAATCGAACGTTACACCGAATGTTGTAGTTAGGTGGCTGGTATTCATGCTACGTGTCTGAGAATTCCAAGGTTGGGGTCTCCTCGATCCGAATACGAACTCTACTGACCTGTAGTTTTCATTAATAATGTAGTGAAGCGAAGTATAGTGAAGTGAAAAGTAAAAAGTGAAGTGAAAAGACTAAAGTGAAGTGAAAAGTTATCTAATATGAAGTGTAGCGAATTGAAAAAAAAAAGGAAGTGAAGTGAACAAAGCAAAGTGAAGTGGAATGAGGTGAAGAGAAGTGCAGTATAGGGATGGGGGAACGAGTCTTTATGGAAAAGGTTTATAGGAGTAGGAAGTGATGTGAAGTGAAGGACTGGGGTGAAAGCGTGAGTGAATTGATGATTGTGAAAAAAAAATTACAAGAAAATGCACACAGTACTCTTTTTCTTAGGTGTTTTTACTTTTTGCAGATGTATTCTAATTTCCCTCGTGTGTATTGTTGCTAGTTTTAAGTTGTCTTATGTGTAATTGTTGTTGGTTGGCCGTGTGTGTTATTGTAGTTGTTTTGTGTGTATTGTTGACATCTTATGTGTATTTGTTGTACTATGTGTGCATTTGCTGTTTTTTTACTTTAGATGCCGGACTGGTGGCTAGAAGTCAGTATTCGGAAGGTCCTGCGACCGGCCACCTCGACACAGGTTTTTCTTGGTTTCCCTGTGCCTAAAAGCAAATGTTGAGATGGTTCCCAAGATTCCAAGTTGCCACTACATGCTTCTCATGTAGCCCTCCCGACTTAAATTTAGTAATAAATAATTTCATATTTTGTATACATGTAAAATAACCACTACCACCGGGTGACAACCCAATTGCAGTACGTAATAATAATTATTATTATTGACCCCACCAATCAAATCGTGTATAATTATCTCGAAACATGTCACGACAGTATGCTTTCGCATTATTTGTAAGCTGTAATACACATTAATGCTACGTATTACGGTATAAAATCCATGTAGTTGGAACAGCATCGCTAAATGACACAAAATTCAATCAAACAGCCGATAACAGAAAATGTCGATTTCATCTTATACTTCTTACCGAATGAAGATAAACTGTTATGGAAATCTCAGGACAGGTTTTTGTACGAGTCGGCCAACTTCGGTCTTCGCCTGTGAGTGTCACTCCGCTAATGCTCCGTACTCATATTTCATTCTTCTAACACCGACTGTAAATAATCTTAGCGACTGACAGCGTCGCTAATTACAACGCCTCTCTTTCTCTCTCTCTTTGCCTCTTCTCCCTTAACCTAATCGTCATGTTGACAAGCAGCCGCCTCGTCACTAAACAGTCCACACTCACACAACTTCTTAACTTCTTTAGCACCCATTTAATATCACGCTTAGTCGCTCCTCGAATGCGAAGCCACGTAAGGCAGTAGATTCGTACCGACGTTTCGGAAGAACCTCTTTATCTTTACAGCAGGAGATTGGGAGGCTAATTTAACATCAATATTCGCCGCCCATTCTCATACCACCCTCTCTTCTAGTTGTAAGACTCCAAAGTGATTTCTTAGTTTCAGGTTAGTATAAGTAGAATAACAATGTTTATGTATTTATCACCTCACAAATACGTGCTACGTGCTCCACTCATCTCGTCTGTCTTCACTTTATCAATCAACAACTGATTACGAGTACAAATCATGATATTTCATTAAACAGGCGCTACGAAATTATAGATAGGTCTGGTATTACTTGCTTGTGTTACAGGTTAAAGCTACAGCCATCCTTCACACGATTTCTAGAAACATGAATATGCTAAGGTCTTCAGCCCTAAGCACCGGCCGCCTTTACCCCCCAGGAAATATTCCTGGTACTCATATCTGCCACAGACTGAGTCGACCCGAGGGTTATGGTCCGGCCGGAAGGATTAAGTCAATGAAAAATCCAATGACCCCATCCAGAATCGAAACCGTACAAGCGCAGTGCCTCAGCCAACTGCTTTTGTGTGTATGTGTCAATGTGTGTGTGTGTGTGTATGTTTGTGTTTGTGTTTGTATATGTTAAATAAACCCATTGTGATAAGTTTTCCCATTTTCCTTGCTTACTTAGACCAGTTGATGCTCCCTGAAGACCTTCACGAAGTCACAACAGTCACAGCAGCATAATCCAGTCTCTGGGAGGACTATACCAGGCAATGCTAGTCATTAATTCTTGTCTACATCACGTCGGTACTCCCTAATTTTGTGACGCAGAACACATCGTAATTAGGCAAATTAAAGAACTGCTTGTTCCTATGCGTAATCAATGCACATAATTTATTACTCTGCAGTCGAAGTATCATTTATCGAGCTCCATACGCGCTACTGTACGTGACACAAATAACGGTGTTGATAAGACACACACACATACACACTCACACACACATACACACTCACACACACATACACACACACTCACACACACACACACACTCACACACACACACACACACACACACACACACACACACACTCACACACACACACACACACTCACACACACACACACACACTCACACACACACACACACGCACGCACGCACGCACGCGCGCACACTCACGCACACACATATACACACTCACACACACATACACATACACACACACTCGCACACGCACGCGCGCGCGCGCACACACACACACTCACGCATACTCACATTCACACACTCACACACACTCACACACACATACACACACACTCACTCACACACACATAAACACACACATACTCTAACACCCACACACACATACACACAAACACACACACACACTCCCACCCACACACACACACATACTCATACATACACACACACTCACACATATACATACACTTACACTCACACAAAATAACTTTGGATTTATTGCAAAACAAATTTAAACGGAACCGTTTGATAGAACTTATTAGAAACAAACTTATTGCATTGGTACATTTAAAGTGGATTGTGCATTTCGGCTGGGTAAAAGGACAAGCGGGGATAGAGGGGAATGAGTTGGTGGATAGATTTGCAAAAGAAGCTGCTGTGGAAGATGGACCAGTTGTATACGACAATATACCAAAGAGGTGATCGTAACAAGAGAAAAAGACAATGGACTTCATATGTGGGAACAGCAGTGGATAGATACGAGAAAAGGGGCAGTTACGAAAGCTTTTTTCCCATCAGTGAGGAAGAGGTTAACACAGAAAATACCAGTATTCCCAGAGTTAACTTCTATGCTAACAGGACATGGGAAAATAGGATCATACTTATACAGACTTGGACTAACAGATAATCCGATTTGGCCATGTGAAGAAGAAGAACAAACTGTAAACCATTTAACATTTAAGTGCAAGAAATTGCGTAATCAAAGGAATGAGATGATAAGACAAATAAAAAACACTGGTGGAAATTGGCCTGCAACGAATGAAACACTCATTAATAATTACCAACATTTTTTTATAAAATTTGTTAAGTCTTTAGAAATTTCAGATTTGAAATGACTGTCAACTAAAACTTAGGTTATGTGAAGCATGTAATAATACTGTGTAATGGGGAATGCTGTGTAATAAATAAATTTTAAAAAAACACACACACTCACACACACATACACACACACACACTCAGACACACAGACACACACTCACTCACACACTCACACACATACACACACTCACAAACACATACACACACTCACACACATACACACTCACACACATACACACACTCTCACACACACATACGCACACTCACACACACAAACACACACTCATATACACATACACACACTCACACACACACATACACACACTCACACACACACATACACACACTCACACACGTACACTCACACTCACACACACATACACACACTCACACACATAAACTCACACACACATACACACACACTCACACTCACTCACACGCATACATTCACACATCACACACACCCACACTCACACACACACTCACACACGCACACTCACAGACACACACTCAGACACAATCACACTCGCACACACACACACACACACTCACACACACACACACACACACACACTCAAACACTCGGAAGTTTTAATACTTCCAGCTTTTACACTGCAACAATATTTTCACGAACGCCCCTCAATGTTACGTTTATAGATAGAGTGCCGTTTTTTATAGATTCGTTTTTTCGCCAACAAATCAACATCGTCAGTACTGAACGGAAATTTATATGTCCTACTGAATTTTAATTACTACAGGTTTGCAGTGACCTTCATCATGACATTCTGAAATAAAATTCGAAAAACCATGCCAATAAAGCATTTCCTTTGTCGGGCGCATGTTTACGTACCCCAGAATTTACTGCAGATTTTATTTATGCATTCCACTAACCTATCTAGTTTTTGTGCATAACAAAGTCAATAATAAAAATACACTAAACGTTCCTCCTAACTGAAGCATAGGCTTTCATAAAGCCTATAGATAGCTAGTGTACCGCTACAACATATTCCAATTTTTCTCATTCATTTCACAATGTAGGATATCCGATCACTCATTGCGATATTACTGCTAAATCAATACTGCTATCCTCTCAATAATTTCGTCTATCTACGGAGTTACATTTGAGAATACAATACGTAGTTTTACAGAGGGCCTTCGGTGAACATGAAGTATACAAATGGAACGTTAAGTACTTTCAGTTTCCATTATAACCTCTCTTGAACAAGAAGCTCTGATACAGGCTGTTCTGTCCGAATGCTTCGATTTTCCAATCAGTTACTACGCCATCATTAATCTGTCATCAACTCTATACAGTCTACAAGGGGACAACGTCGCTAAGCAAACCATAAAAATCCTGTTTCTATTCGCAAAGTATGGATCACTTGTCTAATATTCGTATATTTTTACCGTGCTTATGGGGAGACTGTAAATTCTTCAATTTCGCAAAGTTAAATTTACCGAGATTATAAGAATCAACGTTACATAGTAAAAAAGAAAAGTGTGAACATGTCGGCAGACAGAGACAAGCCTAAATGAAATGTGTGACAAATTTCGTAGTTTTGGAATTTATGGCTGTTTAGAAAAACCCAGTGAAGGCAACTTACAAATTCAATTCATCAGGCCAAACGTACATGCACTGAAATGTGAACACGATAAATACAGTGTGTCCTACATGTTTCGGCACTTCTTGACTGTCATCATCAGGGAATCCTTATATCAGTCTAAAGTTGTGCTCTTCGAATTTGTCCGTAATGTGAACTACTGTCACTCACTAAGAGTCATTCACTGGCACACATAATAAAATTTGATTAAAATCCCAAGAAATGCCAAATCACATAATATTAAAATGTTAGAACAGCAACATAAGTATTTACTTCCAGCTCCATTTGGGTTTTAGTTAGGGGCTCCACAATCTTCACAGGTGGTAAATGAAAGTCAAAGTCAACTCGCTACCCAAATATGGGTGGAGTCCTGAGGTGTGATGTGTTTACACTCCGAATGGAGTAGAGAGAATATTATTGTGTGTGCTAGTGGGTGGCTGCTCCTCACATTCCGGATCAATTCGAAGGGCGCAACTTTAACTGATATAAAGACCCCGTAATGATGGCAATCAAGAAGTACCGAAACATGTACGAGACTGTGCGTCCATTGGGTTCATATTTCAGTGCATGTAAGGTTGGTGTGATAAAATTAATTTTGCATCATGCACAGCACGTACAATATTAAAACTTACAAAATCCAAACTAAATACTTTTGCACTTTAATTAGCCAGCAGGGCCAAATTTGCACGCAGTCGCTCGGTGCTGGTTACGGATCATGCATGAAACAAGGTCAAGTGGGTGTGCACGTCTTGAAAATAATGTTCAGAACCAAGACAAAGCAATATTCAGAAAGTACAATTTATGGACTTTCAAGCCTCGATTCTTTTATATTCAAATTTAAAACTGAAATAGGTATCGAATCAACGAATGAATTAATAAACATCTGCCTTTTCATACAATTCACACAAATGTAGACCCCATTGTTAGAATACTCTCACACAAAACCTTGCAATTAAAGACACTGTCTTCGTCAATCACAAATGCAGAAGCATACAAGCGGCAAATAAGTTTTTTGTTACGTTTACAGTTCATTACTGTACAAACTTCCTATCTCAGCAATAAATACTGAACAGAAGTCGTAATGGAACCGAAACACAAGCAGCAATTCGCGCCGAATTTCTGTTCCTACATTCCATTTAAATAGCCACCTTACACTCGTATACCTGGACAGTCTCTCAGAAACCGATCAGCCAGAAGCTATATCGAAAGGCCCAAGCAGTGTTCACAAATATTGCGCTCTTAAGGTACCGAGGAATATAAGAATAAAAGACAACAGCCCTCCATGACTGGAATTGTGGCAACTATAAAATGTTCCCTGCGCAAAGTCCGTTGATATGAATTTATCACAACATGAAGACCAAGTTCTTGTAATAAAGCCAACGAGAAGCACAAATTTATCAAATTTATGTTTGGAATAGGACTCTACATTTTTCGGACAGTTTCTCTGTCCATCATCAGTAGTCTAGCACTGTACACACAGCAATATATAGAGGTTATGCTGACTGCTTCCTAGGGAGCAGTCAGCATAACCTGTAGGTATTGCTGTGTGTACAGTGATAGACTCCTTATGATGGACAGAGAAACTATCCGAAAAATGTAGAGTTCCATTCCAAAGATAAATTAGATAAATTAGTGCATCTCGCTAATTTTATTGTAAGAATATATCACGATGCATGGTCCTCAAAATGCCACATGAAGACAAGGCTTGTGTAAAATAAATACAGCTTTGTTTAACGAAATCAATGGAAGCGTAAAATACTGCCAGCAACATAAATGCAACAGAATGTACGAAACACGCATACTGTGAATTGTTAGAAGTATATGAATCTTAACTTCATTGTAAACATTTCACTGCCCCTTTTGTGTCTTACAACATTACATATAAACTTCTGAAAGCATGATGCTTATATTTTTTTTTATGAAACTGTCATTTATATCTCATTTCGTGAACGTTTTACAAACGGGAGCATCGATTTTGCTTGCAGTATCTGGCCGTACGAATGGGGTTTCGCAGAACCCTGTTACCCTGTCAGACGTTGTCAGACGTCCATGTTTTCGCAATGATAACAATTCTACTGCAGTAATATATATAATAAAAGAGCAAACTATTTGTAGCGTCTGTTAAGCATCAACCGTGTGTCAGATTTGTAAAGGGATTTCAGTAACCTCTGTACCACGCCCACTAAACCCGTAGCTCGCGTGCAACATGTTGCCCGCGAGTGTTATGTTGTTGGCGGACACATTTGAAAATGAGTAAGGTGCTTTAAACCTTTCCCTGAAAAAGCCGATGGCAGAACGCCGAAGCAGTTTTGGAAATATATGAGCTGTTAATTGTAAAATGGATTTCCAATTCATTTTGTAAAAATATTCTAAAAACAACCACGTCCTATCCTATGTTGTGAATTTAATTTTTACTACTTTTTCCCCATTACTGTGTGTATACGTCACCGCACATGACTTACAGAACAATACACATGTAAAATCGAACATATAATTCTACGTATATCTACGTCATTCTTCCTTTTGTGTTAAGAACTTCATGTTGCCCACAAGCAGACCAAATTTCGCCGCAGCACAAGAAAGTTTGAGTATGTCTGCTCTATGACATTGTCCAGTACGTAGAAATGGCACATTGAAGAATCCTAACTCAGAACTCCCTTACACAACTGTAACCTAAACGTAAGTTCGAATTAAAAATTTGTCAGACGAGTATGCCATATTTGATCTCCCTCGACTCCAGTACGAAGCCAAGGAAAAGGCAGAAACTGAACTGTTTTGGTTACAGCTTCGACGCAGCACCGTAAGAATGCACTAGAACATTGTCACGCTAACTGAATAATTGAGATTATCTGAAACGGCTTCTCTGCCACCGCGGAAAGGCGCATCGTCATGTCCATTTTGACATTTATTTAGTTCTAAGAAGAACACATGAACATAAGACAGACAGGTAATAAAACAGAGATGTAAATATTTAGGTTAAGGAAGGAGTCACAAATTCTGTTCTTTACCGAATATCATTAGGCTGAACAAATGAAAGAAGAAGAGTTGAGTGAAATGTAGATCACACATGCACAGATGAGAAATGTGTGCAAACTTTTTGTCGGAAAGCCTCAAGGAAAGATACAACTTGGGCAGCATGTGTGTATATTGAAGTATAATATTGAAATACTTCAGCATGAGAGTGGGTATATGGGTGCGGATTAAATTCACCTCGCTGAGAACAGCGTTTAAAATGGCCTTTTGTGAACAGGGTAAAGCCGTTGCGAATTCCATAAGAGAGAGGAGTTTTAAGTGACGTAGTGATTAGTAACTTCTTCATAGGACTGCATGCAGCTATTTATAGTTTGCTATTTTTATATGTCTCAATATTATACCTCTGGATTCCTTTGGTCCAAAATTCCGTCCCTACATCCGGCCCAAAACAAATGCGGTGACACAAGGTTTTCAAATACTGCGATGGCCCTAAATATGAAAACAGGGAATGGAAAAGTCGGACGAATCGAGAACTAGAAGAGATGAGCAAAGGAGAAAATGTAGTAAAATGGGTAAAAGGGCAAAGGATAAGCTGGTTAGGTCACCTAGGGAGAAAGGAGGAGGATAGGATGCCCAAAAAGATCTTCACTCAAGAACTGGAAGGGAAGAGAAGAAGGGAAAGGTGGAAAGAGGAAGTAGAAAGCGATCTTCAAGTGCTGGGAGTGAGAAGATGGAGAGAGATGGTGGCAGATAGGAAAAAATGGAAGGACATTGTTCGACAGGCCAAAGCCCACAGTGGGCTGTAGTGCCAAGCAGAAGAAGAACCTCTCGAACGATACACTTACAAGTCCTATATGAATTCAACAAAAAAAACTAAGGTTAAGTTAATATTCCTGTTGGCGGTTGAAGTCTCCTGGGATAGGCAGCAGTGTGTACTGACAAATATCTTGGCTCTTCCATCTTCAGCATAAAAACATTGACCACTTAGGCCCTCAAGGGAGAAGTAACAATCTACTCCGAAACGTCTGCAACTGTTTACCAATATACACGGCGTCATATTATACGAAAACTCTAGTCTTTATCAAAACTGCCGTGACAACGTCGAACACTCCAAGATATTATTTTCTTTCAAATGAATTTGGTGTTCTGGAACTCACCGCGAGGTTCCACTGGCCTTGTTTAAAATAACTCTCACCTTTATTTCTACAATTCATAGTAATTTTGTTAAACTCCTTTCTGCTGAGATGTGTATAAGACACTATCATACACGTGACAACTGCTCTTATGCTTGGAAAATGCGTTGAATTGTAATCTTTCTATAAACGCACATATTTACCTTTAAAATATTATCTGGCTTACTGTAGATGAGCAATATTGTCTTTTGTTTTAAATGAAGAAATATGAGTGGACATGGGAAAATCATGCAAGACCAAAAATCACTAAGCACCCAAAGCAGTGGCAGCTTGGTGTACACTACAGGTCAACTTGTTTTATTTTGGAAAGGTAAATGTACACCCTTTGTCACGCGGTGGCGTGAGACCTGCAGTACTAATGGACACCAGTAGTCTACAATTTAACTGAGCTGAACTCAATCTGAAATCATTTCATTCCAGTGGATAATGCAATTAATACAGATGACAAAGGAAGCATACAACATTACGTTAAAAAACTTCGCCGAAAGCTACCATTTTAAAATCCATGTATATTTCAAACCAAACAAAAATATAGAAAATATACAAGCAATATAAACGGAAACGCCTATGACAGCTTTATATTTGAGTGTGTTTGTGTTTCAGCTAACAGCACAGTTTCCAGCGTCTCCTAAAAAAGATACATAAGCATAAAACATACAGTGCATTAAGCAATATAACTCAGAGAACTCTATATATACATTAATCGCTGAGAATCCACCACCCGTTGTAATATTAAGGACAACTCCACATTTTGTAACAGTCTGTAAAAATATGTCTCAGAATATTCGTACAATAAACACTGATTATTTCCTTGAATTAAATATTTAAACTTTAAAAATCGAACAAGCTGTGTTCAATTTTGCAGGTCTATGACGATGGTGTGAGTAATTCAGAAACACCCTTCTGCTGGACTGCAAAACTGAAGCACAACATTTCGGTAGCCAGCTCCGCTTCCGTCCTCGGGTTACAGGAAAAGGAGAAAGCACCCACTCTGGTGGACCTCTTAGGAAAAATTACACTCTAAATTGTGGGTGTTCCATCCCGTTGTGCTAAATCACCCAAACAGTGAGTTCGAGCTCTCTACAATACGAGGGCGCACATCATCCACTTACGGTATAAGACACCGATACATCGTGAGGTCCCCAATCCACGACCATAACATCGCGACACTTTCCTAAGGTACACAAACACCTATCACATACATACAACAACGATCCACGTGTTCACCACGACTATATGTTCTTCACCTGTATTTTAACCAATTTTTAACATATATTTTATAGCTAACAATGTAAACCACGGGATCCCGTAGGTAACTACGTCAGAAGTACCTTGTATAATTCATATTTTATAAGCCTGAAGATGACCCCAAGGGGTTGGAACATGTAGCTTCATTAATTGTATATAACCCAACTTTACATCATATTATTGTGTAAGACGGACAATAAATAACAAAAGTTACATCCGCTTACTGACCTCTCTCTGTAAAGATCTAAGATTATATAGAGATAAGCGAGGTAAAAGAAAAAACTAGCTGACATTATAATTCTCATATTGCAAAAAAAAGAGACGGTCTTTCATATGAAACCTTCTACAAATATGAACTAACGGAGAAAAGAATAAACCAAACGAAGGAAAAAAAGAACAAACAACCAACGCACGAAACAAAACCCATAATCTTCTGAAAACCCATAATATTCCTAGTTTCTAAGCTTCAAAGTAATAGGATAGGATTTTAAACTGTAGGGTATTTCCTGCAAAGCACATCATGGCCCACTTTTACGACACAATTCTTTCGTGGAAACCCTGTCGTAAATTGGATCATGCTCTCTTACGGTCGAAGTGTTAAAACTGTGACTACGAATCTGACCGCACGTTAAAAGCCTATCTCTTGACAAAACAAGAGACTAGATGTAAGAAATTTAATAAAATATAAGCAGTATTAATCTTTCCACGTGCTACAACACTTCATAAATAAGTATGTTGTAACAGTCACACGGTTGATGATTGCTAATGCGTCACTAAATGACAGAATGTTTTAACAAATTAATAGCGGAAAATATCAGATATATTTTAAACTTCTAAATGAAGAGCATTTTAAATCAGTCGCCGTTACCAAAACAATCGTTTTAACAGGTTTTATCAGAGGAGTGAAATTGAATTTCACACACACCTAAAAATGGTTCAAGAGAAATAAATGTAAATTATACGGCCAGCTTTAGTGGACATAGTTACTAGCCTCAGGCTTAACAACGGAAGAATATGGGTTCGAATCTCATCAAGGGTAAGAAAACTAGGTCTTATCGATAACGTCCAGGCCAATTCTTGTGATCGCCCACACTACTCAATGGATATCGGGCGATCCTTTCCCGCGTTAACGAAACTGCCTTGTGAAGCCGAGCAATTATCTCTATCAAAGGCAGAAGTTAAAAATGCACGGAACTCTACCTCTTTTCCTCATATGCCTTGATTGAGCAACATTACTTCCTGCTCATTGTTGCTGGTGCTGTGATTCTGGTGCGGTGGGACCATTCAATATTCGTAATTCGTTAACGCGTATAGAATTGGGGATGGGAGGGTAAAGAAGGGAAAGATTGCTTGCAATGAACGTGATCCTTAATGTCATATTTTCCAGGCAACGCGCAGCGCGATGAGAAATGAAGGCACATATCCACTAGGCTGCCGCTGCCTCTGAGGAAGCAACAGAGGTTGGGTATGTCTGAAAAAAATAAGCTTAGCCGTGTAATCGGGCCTGGTGAAGTAGCGTATTGTGGAACTGCAGAATATCTACCTTACACAATACCAGTGCTGTGCGTGTGGAAGGTAACGCATCGGCGATGTTACAGCCACCGGTTGCCATAGTTACGATACAGGTTCGTTTTTGAGCGACATCACAATTGTATTAAGATTATGTCGTGACGTCACAGCCACCGGCCTGCATGATTACGACAGAGGTTTGTGGATATATGACAAGAGAACACAGCTCACTTGTAATTAGCAAAACACAGAATTCGAACTTACCAGAATTCTTTTGGACAATGTCACTAGAGTGATTTGTTATGTCAAGCTGTCGAAGAAGCTTGGACTGCTTGACCTTTGAGGATGGAACCAATAAGTTGTCCCGAAACGTCGGTAAGAAATTACGAATCTACGCTGCGTAAAATCCCAAAAGAGCGCAGATCTCATTTCGGAAAATTTGAAGCTACAGAAAATTGGTGTTGTCTAAAAATAACATTCCCATTTTCTCACGACAAGCTTTTGGTCTATTCAGTGCGATTGTTATAAAATGTATTTTGATGTACAAAGAATGTTACAAGTGGAGAGACACTGTTTTATTACCAGACATTAGGATACAAGTTCAATAGTTAATGCACTGTCCGCGTAAATTTTCGAACAGTTTTTTACTAGTTACATACCTAATACACATCGTTGCTTAGCACAGGGTGTTCAGCAAAGAAAGATAAAATATAGGGGTGTAAAGTAATAGTTTTAAGGCAAAGACAAAAACCATATAATCTTGTAGCAGGAAACTATCAAGGGAAGATACCAATTACAGTACACAGATTTAGATATATATAATAATAAAATGCTTAGGCCTAACAGACGTAAATGCTGTAGAATGAGAAATGCATTACGTTATCTCAGTAGTGCTGCCAAAGCTTCGAGTCTAATGAGATGTGATGCCGTATAGACTGGTACAAAGTTACCCACGTTTCGGGGATATTAATGTCTTTATCTTCAGGGTCAAACAGTCCAAGAAGAGAATGCTTTAGTGAATGTTTAACAAGAGCTTTCTGTGACAAAATAGTTTCAATTTCGGACTGCGTATCAACGATGGATATGTTGATTAGCTGCAGTACCAAAAAAGAACACCATATAACATGGTGTCTCTCACTCAGCTGTCGGTCAGTCAGTTTGTTTCTCTAACACAGACTTCGAAAGGTAAGTGTTTCATGTTAACGTGGGTCCACACTTGTAACGTTACCGCGTAACGTAACACCGTATCGTGGCAGTGTGAACGGGGCTCGTGACCTCGTAACGTATCAAAATTTGGTTACGCGGTCACGTTACGGGCTTGTTCGGTGCGCTGTCGGTATTTGGCTTTCACATCAAAGGGTTGATACGGTTACGGTCGGAGCAAGTGTGGACGTGCGTTAAACAAGGCAGCATGGGAGTCAGTCACTTCTACTCGTGTCGCATAAGTTGGACGTCCCCCATTATCCTCTACTCTGCAACAAATCTGACTGACGCTTCTCTTGGTTTTACTCTTCACCTCCAGACAACATTGAGATAAAGCGTTGCTAAGTGACGTAAAAAAACGACAGAATATATTCAGTTGTTCTTTTACAGTAAGTTCTCAACTCGGTACGAGAATAAGCACGCCTGCAAGATCGATTGATCCGCCTAACAAGCGTGCCAGAGACTTTGCCGATGATGAAGGACGCTAATGTAAGAATAGGAATTATGCGCGGCGTGGGCGGGCGGGGACGGGCGGGAGCGGGCGGGGGTTGAGATATGCTTTTATTAGCGCCAGTAACTCGAGTACTCGTCTAGCCCCGGGGTCACAGAACTTTACGCCTGCGGACCGAAGAGTGCGTTTAATTTGCTACACCTGGGTCAGAGCATCCGAGAAAAAGTTATTTAATCCGACATTTCAACAAAACATTTATCATTTTAAATGTAAAATTATCCAAATTCACATCTGCTACAATTTAATTTTACAAAGTATCTGTGCGTTCGAACTCACTCTCCTATCCATCATATTGCTGCTAACGTTTTTATCAACACACTGAGAACGCTTCATATACCACATACGTGAAAATACTTTACACCATAATGCCTGCATTATTACAACCAACTTCCTGATGATGGGCTTTCAGGGCTCGAAACATGTAGAAGATACTTGCTGAAATTACCGGTGTATCAGGTGTGCATTTGGTTGGATTTACATTATAATACACGTGTCACAATGCACGGTATATACAACGTAAAAAAGCATATATTCTTCCGATCACGTTACATTAAATTAGCTACAACCGACATTTAAGTAAGCAGCTAGAGAAATGAATTTCTGACATCTTATAACTGATTATTAAAGCTCGTACAAATAACTGAAGAATAAAAAAACCAACTGATGTCACTTGATATTTTATTTCACTTCTTTTAGGCTCAATATGTTTCAAGCATTACTACGCCCATCATCAGGAGCTCGCGACTATGATGTTTATTACCACATTGATCGTGTCGTTCTTGGTTTGCTGTATGTTGGAGTGGTGTCCGGGTTGCAGGCTTGAGCCTGCAACCCGGACACCACTCCAGCCTAACTGCACCTCACCTCCAACATACAGCAAACCAAGAACGAAACGACCAATCTGGTAAAGAACATTACAGTCGCGAGCTCCTGATGATGGGCGTAGTAATGCTTGAAACATGTTGAGCCTATAAGAAGTAAAATAAAATATCAAGTGACATCTAGTTGGTTTTTTTATTCTTCAGTTATCACAATGATGCACGGTCCAATAAACTCGTACAAACACAGTCTGCCATTCTTCGGGGTAGAAATTAATACAGGGATTCGATATTGTTAGCAGAATGATATAATGTCTTTCACGGAAGTATAAAGGTTAAAAGTTGTTAGTCCTTATAGATAGTATCACTGACATATACTCGGTACAAAACAGCTTGACAAATGCGCTAACATATTGGGTGGAATAAACCCTGGCGCGCCTAACTTAACTACCTCAAATGACGTGTCGTAATAATTTCTGCAGGAAATGTAACTTCTGTTGAGGTTACATTTGTACAAAAGGGCTGACAACCTTGCCAACCTCATGTGCCATCTCTCTAGAAATTCTGGGAGCCTCAAACTCCTGGTGCCCTAAGGGCCTGTATAAAGATTGCTTTACCTTAATATCTTAACAGAATGCAAATTAGAAGGCGGAGCCCGTGCGAAAATTTTCATTTCCTTCCGCCTTCATAGGATAAATAATGAAATACTCTATTTATAAATCTCAAATGTTGGTATGAGAACAGGCTATAAACCCTCCATATGTGAAGATTCAGGTCTTGTGTAATGATACATTGCTGCGTCGCCTGGTAAACAATGAACGACGTTCTGAGGACGCGCTATTACTAATCAGTTCACACTGCATCATATCTCATAAGACTATAATCTTCAGCAACAAGCTGTCAGAACCTCACGCCTTGCTTCCTCACATACATTGCATGAAATATTCGAAGTAAAAAATTACAGACATGTCAACGATGAGAACTTCTGAGCTTATACATAAATTTCACAACAAACTAATTGCAAAATTAAGAGAAATAAAATCAACAAATATTTATACAGATGTGAAAATATATTATACTATACAGTGTAGCCTCCTACATGTCTCGGCGATCAGTTGTGGCCATATTCAGAGAGGTGTTCTTTGAAGAACTTATTACGTAGAACGCAAAACAAATTACAAATGTACAATGTTAAGTAAAAGTAAATTAAAGTTTTATATACTTAACATTGTACATTTGTAAATTATTTTGACGTTCTACGAAAAGCATTCTTCAAAGAATACCTCCCTGAATACGGCCACAACTGATGGCCGAGACATGTAGAAGGCTACGCTGTTTATAGTATAATAAATTTACACATCTGTGTAAGCACTTTTTGGTTTTATTTCTCATAATGTTTCATTACTGCATGGTCATAAGTCAATTAAAATAGTTCCAAAATGTTTTTATGTTTGTTGTACACAACTCTTACGTGTTTCGGCCACACATTCTGGCCATCTTAACCTTTTGGGGCCGGAATTATTTTCTTAATTTTAGCACACATTGCATATAAAATATGAATAATACATGAACCAAATACGTTAGAATGATGAAACAAACTGCATTTTGAAGAGAAAAAAACGGGGAGTATATATCTTGTTTAAAATATTCAGTACCTATATTTGTTGAATAAATATATAAAATGCAATTTTAGAGCTTATCGGTGCGGTACGACCACTATAGTTGACGTTAGGCGTCTAAAGGTAAATGGAGTTACAAGTTTGGTCGAAGTGTAAAACATACAGTAGCAGTGTACAATAAATACAAAAGCATTTTGTAACTACTTTGTAATGAGATTATTGTATATTAGACTGTTGAGCGTAAGATTTACAACATCAAATAATTCTAAGATTATATTCCCAAACATTAACATGTGCATAGTCATGACACATGTAATAAAATCTTCACAGATATAAATGTAACAAGTAACAATAAGAATTAAACAATGACACATTAGTAAATACTGCTTCATATGTGCTACTCGGAACCCCTTATTACCAACATCATACACTCCTAACAGCTTTGCGGTTAGTATGGCTACGTCAGACACATCATAATCTCACTGACAATCAATCACAAGCAAGTTAATTTTATCACGCCTGTCGTCACTGATGTGGCTAGCTCCATATCTCACCACAAGTCGGTCCTTCTAACGTGGACAGTGAGGTTAAAGCCAAATCCCATCACCGTGTCGCACACTAATATCCCTGACACGCCACCAGTCACGCGGATGTAAGATGTCAACACCAGCTGTTCTCTGATTTATACACCATGGATCGTCTTCATAAATACCGTGAAATAAATGCTACTTCGGTATAAATTACTCACAATATGATTTTAGGGAGATCCCATGTCCTAAAATAGGAAAAAACGCAATTTACTCATTATCTACTAATATTGGATTATTTGGTCCAGATTTAGTACAAAATAGAATTAATAACTTGTTATATTGAATTAAAATTTCTCAACATTTTTCACAATTAAATCAAGCTTATACCGTGGGAGATAGTAAGTTCGTACAGCGATGTTTCCAAACATTCAAATCTTTTGTTGACTGATAAATAACAAACAGGTGTTACGAAATAGCGGTAACTATATATACCAGTCGACACGGCGCAACTTCCCACAAGACATAAATCTTCAACTCTACACCACTATAAAAAGTAACAGAACTCCACAATTCGTCATCATCATGTTCCTGAAGGGTTAGGCGTGTTTCCTGTTCCTTGATCCTCAAGATGAAGTTGGTCCCTCCATCTCTTCCTTGGTCGTCCTTTGTTCCTTCGTCCTTTTGGTTTATATTGCAGTGCTTGTTTTGGTAGTCTGTTTGTGTCCATCCTCTGTACATGTTGTAGCTACTTTTTCTGGTACTGTTTTATTTCCTTTACTATGTTCTGTGGTCCCGTTTTTTTGCCTAATACATTGATCCTTTTCTTTATCTAGTTTTGTTATTCCAAGTAAGGGTCTCAAAAATTTCATCTGTGCTGCTTCTAAACGTTGTTCCTCTCTTTTCTTCAGTACCCAAGCTTCACTTCAAAATTTCAAAGCTGCTTTAGCTGTAATGTTGTGAATTCTTAACTTTGTTTCTTTGTTCATTTTTTTCCAAAATGTCTCCGTATAGCTCCGTTTGTTTTGTTACATGTTTGCAATTTATCTTCTAAATCACTTCCGTATTCTGATATGCGATACCCCAAGTATTTAAAATCTGTTACCTTTTCAATAATATTGTCTTTTTTCACAATTTTTACTCTCTGTATGTGGTTCCCCCACATTGCCATTGATTTTGTTTTTGTACTAGATATGGTCATTTTATATTTTCTTGCTATGAGGTTCAAGTGTTGTGCCATTGTTTGTAAATCAACTTCTGATGTAGCCGTTAAAATCTGGTCGTCTGCATAAAGTGTCGTATTCACTAATTCCCTGTTGTAACTCCACAATTCAACATATTTATTTGTCTTTTAGTATATTTAAAGTAATGAAATAAAGACGGAATTGAAGTGTTTCGGTATATTTTTAATGTGTCGACTACACTCCACATATTACGATACTGATAATAACTTCACAGCGCGAATAGTGTGATGAATAATAGTGATGGCATTGGATATTATTTTAATCGTTTAAATCTGTGCTTCTCAAACTGGGTTCCCGCCCAGTGGTGTCAGGGTTTCTGAATGACGAAAATGCGTAACGGCGGACGAGTATTATCGGCAGTCCTAAATTTTTATGTACTAATTAAAATACTTGTGGCGACATTTGACACCAATCATTTCGCCACTGACAGCACGCTGACAATAAATCGCTGCTGCAATCCAGAAACTTCCTGATTCTGTAGTAGTCAAGTAAATCAGCAGAGCTTGCCACAGGCAGATCCGTTGTGTCGGGCGAAACGATCAGTCTTTCGGACAGTTTGAGGTTAGCCGTTGATTTTTTTTACATGTAACGTACATAAAAGATAAACAAATGCTGATATTTAATTCTATATTTGATTTATTGTTGACAGGTAGGGGTTTCTCAGTAAGTTCACCAGCTTTCTTACGGTTCCGTGAGCAAAAATATATTGCGAATAATCGCTTTGGATTATCTTAATTATTTTTAGATATTCAGTATCTATGTCTCAGCAAATATGTTGTTCGTTTTCATGATAGAGACAAACCTGCCAATGCTGGATTGGAAAATAAAATCCATCTATCGTGAACACCGTAACAAAGATGTAAATACACAACGTGGGCGGAAAGCAGATTTTTATAATCTAATTCAGGAGGGTAATATAGTAACCTTTGTGCCATGAAGGGTTTAAGGACTTTTACGTCCAACGTAAAATATGAGTGTTTACACAGGACTTCGCAGTCTTTCCTTCCAGACCGTATCTTCAACCCACTTTCAGTTTCGTGACATTCTGAGGATTTATATCACTAAGTTTTAACACATTGAGATAGAATTGTACATCTGAACCCGCCTGAACGTTTTCCAAAAAAACTTCACAAAACCCTAAGATAAGTCGGAGAATGTTTGAAGTTCGTTTCAAATACGGTGTTACTGAAAACAAGTTACATATCTCATTAAACCACATTCAGCTTATCATTATTAATGTGTTGATACAACAGCCAATAGGACAATTACAAGTACAGCAGAGGAACGTGATGTACATGTAACAACTAACCACAAATACAAACACATGAAAGATAAATTGTAAGGTCCCAGGGTCACGAATCTGCTCATATTTCCCAAAATATTACACTAATTTGACGCCGGATTTTATTTTAATTTTGCTGTGTTGGTTATTTTGCCCACCGTGCGTGCCGAAACGTGTGGCCCTGTGGACCAAGTGCGTTGAGGGAAAGAGCGATTAAGTGGCAAAGTGATGCTACTCTACGAATAACATTGTATTGTAAACTGTAGTAAACAATACCTTCCAGACACAATCTGTCTCAACTAAGTACGACGAAATCTGTAGTTACGTCAATCATATAATGTTTCACCTATATTCAACTGAACTCCACTCCAGAAGCAAATAAATTGTTCTGGTTTTTAAAATTTTGCATATAAAAAGGGAAGATATGAGAATATTATGAACCCCAAATGGATAGTAGCAAGAATTCCGTTTGTTAGATCTCATTTCTCTTATAAATATAATTTTAATTTATTACTCTCATGCATAAATATTCGAAGTATTGTCAATAAAATATATTAATAATTGACATTCACTAAGAAAACTGTAATACTTTGTCAGCGTGTATAAACTGGATGTACCCGGAAAGTGACCCACTGGTTAAGCGGTACAGTAAGAGCTCTTTGCGTATCTGTGTGAACTGCCTATCGTAGCACTACATTGTGTGTGAAGTTCTGCCGAATACTAAGCCACTTACTCAAGTTATTACCAAACAACTGTAATAATTATGTTTATCGGGCCGTGCATCATTGTGATAGTTGAAAAATAAAAGACCAACTTGATGTCACATGCTACTTTATTTCACTTCTTATGTGCTTAACATGTTTCGGAAATTAATATATTCATCATCAGGAGCTTGCGACTATTCTGTTGAATTACCACATTGGTCGTTATGTTCTTGGTTCGATGTGTGTTGGAGATTCGGTGTGGTTGGGTTGGAGTGGTATCCGTGTTGCAGGCTTCAGCCTGCAACACGGATACCACTCCAACATCAAGTTGGTCTTTTATTCTTCAACTGTAATCATGTCTAACGTCTCGTGATTTCCAGGTATATAACTAAATTGGAACGCTGTGTGTTCTGGTCGTGTATAATCGCTTCAACCCTGACAATAATTTTATACACAAGTGTAAAAGTTCAACTGAAACTCATTTCATTTTTACACACACGGTAAAAAAAAAATTTTAGTTCCAAGGCATATAACTCACATTCAGTGTTAGTTTTAAGAGAATAATGAGGAAAAATATGATTTTTGAGGTCATAATTAACAAATTGGGTCGTGTTTCTCCACAAACGTTGTTGTCAAATACTCTCAAACATGCCCGACAATGCAATCAGTTTACGTTCCATATAATTCAAACAAGTTCCATTCAAACTCTACAGTCCGAATGGCTGTTAATCCTGTTGTATATGACAGTATTACTCTTAGCCAATAAATCATTTCATTTCATTCCCAGCCAAGTGCCCATATATTTCGCACTCACTTATCTACGCCGTGAGCTCCCCACTCCATGCGTCTTTCCAACAGACTAAATGGCGCCTAAACTAAACTGCAGCAAATACATTTCAACATTTCGACTACGGTTTTGGTACAATTCATATACAAAGTTAAGCCACTTCAAGTCGGTAAAACAGAATTCAATTAGACTTGCACAGCTGATGTTATGAGTCATTATAACGTGATTTTGAAACATCCACTTTTTCAGTATTACTATATATAAATGTATTAAAGGGGACCGCGGTAGCACAGTGGTTAAGGTGCTGTGCTACAAATCGGAAGGTCGCTGGTTCGATTTCAGACAGTGTCATTGGAATTTTTCATTGACATAACCCTTCCGATCGCACTATGGCCCTGGGATCGACTCAGCCTCTAACAGAAATGAGTAAAAGGTACAGTTTTCTCGTTACAGGCCCGGTATGACCCAGAAGGTGTGTAGAGGTATAGCTCTACTCTTCCATGACCGCGGCATTAGAAGGGCTGAGTGGTCAACAGCACGCCCCGGCCGCACTTTACCCCCGGGGAAGACTCAGTACCCATTGTACAGGAGGCTGGGTGGGCCCCAGAGCCGGTCTGGACGGGCGGAAAATCTCGTCCCCACCGGGATTCGATCCCGGACCGTCCAGCCCGTAGTCAGTCGCTATACCGACTGAGCCACCGGGCCCACAACACCTACACATTTTGTTAAAATAAGCTAGGGTGAGTGACTTCTCCCTTACGCTGATGCCAATACTAGAACACTAGTTCGCCACGTTCAGCCATTCTGTGTATAACCAAGCAAATTGGTACATGATTTTTAATTTTCTTATCGATGTGTAACACGGGAATTTCGATGTAAGCCCAGGCAGACAATTACAGCCATTGTGTAACAAAGCACCCTTTCCATACAATACACAGGACACAGAACGGTCAAGTATCAAAGGCCAAAGCAACCTGTTGTCCATTAATTCAATACAGTGTGTTTATCCACAGCATCCAAAACAAAGTCTGGGGTACTTCATATTCAGTGCAACGCAAAACTGTTTTAACATGAACAGCTAAATGGTGATTTGTCTACAGTGCTCAAAATATAAGCTTACTATACGTAGTATACCTATCTGTACAGGGATATACACGAATACTACAGGAAATGAAATCAGGTCACCAGTCTCGCATAGCCATTCTTTGTCATTCCACGTCACCGTATTTACATTCGGTTTACATGTTACCAAGACCACTACAAAGGGCTTCTAGTTGCATTCCGAATTAATCTAGTGAACAGATTTGATGACAGTATTTTGTGAACTAACTAATACGAATGGCTAGGAACTGCTACGTTATAATTCTAATATCCACTCTGTTTTACATTAGGCAGTTACTTGCAGATAGAGACCGAATGCCATGAATTCCTTGTACATTGTTGCCTATTAAATTTAACAGGCTTATAGCATTTTAAATGGCCGCGGATCAAATATAATATATAATATAACCGAGAATAGAATTGAACTCCGCCTTTCGTTTCTATTACGTTCATTAACTGAGTGTCCAAGAAAGAGTTTTGTGTACAAGTTTAAAAAAACTGTGCTCATCAAGAGTCTGATTTTACATACAATTTTCAATTTGATGTTTGTGTGACATTACATCTTTGATACAATAATATAAACAGCCAACTGCATGCAACAATAATAATTCTATTAATAATTTCAATCAGTTCAGCAAGTTTCGGACGATAATTTCGCCCATCCTCAGGAGCGCTAGACTGTGTTTACAGCTTGTGATATAAAGCACCGACGATGCTGCCTGCTGGTGACCAGGTCACCCCTCAAACACCCAGTCCGTCTGTTTCTTTCACGACATTACTAAATAATGAACATATTGTATATTAGGACGACAAACTGGTATTATTCACTTATGAGAGCTTGATGACCATTGGCAAATTACGGATAGTAAGATTATAACTCTCCAAGATGTGGTGAAACATATTTATCCGATACTTTGTCCAGGTATTCATCCAGGTACACATACCACAGCCGAAAATTTTTTAAAATGTTGAAGGAAATTTGTTTGTGGTATAAAAATTTCGTTTGGGTTCACCTTAGGAGAACTTCTTTAGGCTGTGACAGTGAAAGTGTGCAGAAGTTCTATGATGTTAATGATGCAACGAACTGAAAAGTCAACAAAACCTGAAAGAAGATTTTTAGAGGATAATTTAAAGGAAACTCTTATTTCATCCAAAAAGACCTGCGACACAGACAGGTTAAATATATCCTAAAATTTAATTCTCAAATATTAATTCCGTTTTATACGCATCAATAATGCAAAACTTCCGAACACTCTCTGGAATAAAGAGCAAAATAGATTTAAATTCGTCACAAAATTTCTCTCGTAACCACAGGCAGTGACAGAGCACAGCAGTACTGTTCATGACATAAGTCTCTTTATCACAAGCTGTGGGATCGGCATCGAAAATATGAAGTTCCTCCTTCAGTTAACAAATTTGAAACATCCGAGGAACATAAATTTCGTCAGTGTACACATAATCATAGTATTTTCCCCACCTTTTGTGGGGCAAACCTACTTTACACAAGCAGAATCTATTCCTTATAATTAATTTCACGCCGTCTGCTTCACGCATGTGTCTTCCAACAAGTTCTCCTTCCTTGCCGTTTTTCTACCAAAATATTTATGCCTTTCTCATCCTTAAAATTCGTTCTATATGCTCCATTCATTTCTTGCGCTTTGATCAAATCTGCTTAACAACATCAGGCAAAGAGCGCAGACCACAAACCTCCTATTCATCTAACTTTCTTGGTACAAATTCTACCTTGCGTTTCTCAATAAACACATCCTTCCCTTTCACTCTTCAAGCCATAATAAATATTCCGGGTGGATTCTAATTCGTAACGCCTCCATTCATCTGGTCCTCCTCCTCTCTACTAAAGCTGAGTACAAACGACTCACATCAAAACAAATATTTAAAGAAATAATTTTTTACTTCTTACATGTAGGTAAACTTCTCTCAAATTTCTGCCCAAAATCTGATGTCAATCATCTAAAAAAACATATTTCAGAAAAACACAACCCAAGCATTAAAATGTAAACAGATTTCACGATATAATGCATCATTAATCAGTCCCAATTTAAGTACTTGTTAGTATTTCACGATATAATGCATCATTAAACAGTCCCAATTTAAGTACTTGTTAGTATTTCACGATATAATGCATCATTAACCAGTCCCAATTTAAGTACTTGTTAGTATTTCACGATATAATGCATCGTTAAACAGTCCCAATTTAAGGATTTGTTAGTATTTCACCATATAATGCATCATTAACCAGTCCCAATTAAAGGACTTGTTAATATTTCACGATATAATGCATCGTTAACCAGTCCCAATTAAAGGACTTGTTAATATTTCACGATATAATGCATCGTTAACCAGCACCAATTTAAGGACTTGTTAGTACCAAATTAATTCAGCAACTGAGGACAAGTGTACAGAAGCTGTTAAGAAAAATCTTTTAAAGCAAACTGAAGAAAAGAAGCGGATGCTAGTGAAGACTGCTAATGAGGATCTTCACTTATGTAAGTATTGTTTAACAAAACCATTTAGTTTGATCAAATAAACTCATCTGGGAGATCTGGAGCATGTGGCACGCATGGGGTAATTGGGAAAGCTTTATAAATATTTGGCTTGAAAAGCTGAAAGTCAAAAGACAGTATACAGTCTGAGTTACTGATCGAAACTTTCGATAAACTATGAATAAATAAATAAGTAAAATAAATAAATAAATAGGACAGTTGAAGGGTCCAGGTGTGCACTGAATACAGAACTAAAATATATCTTAAATAAATTAGAATGTGACGGTGTGTACTGGACCAATCTACCCGAAGACAGGATTCAGTGTTGGACCCTAGTCAATAATTTCGCTTTCATAAAGGGGCGGTAAATTTTGACAGGCTTAAAAATGTTTAATCTTTCAAGAACTACTCTGTCTCTGACGTTACCTCTCGTATATTTTAGTTGTTGCTAAAAGGCACTGAAATAATTCACGCATAAAATTACAAATACCATTTCGTAGAACACAGACTCCATTTGCTACAGTTCGGTCCTTTGGAACTTGCGGATGAATTACACCATAAACATAGTTTCCTTCCCCATTCGTACTCGAATAGTTCGTTGTAACTTCTGTTAAATATTTTAAGAAATTTGCTCCAAAATCTGATTGCCGTATTTCACTAAAACTTCTATCTTACGAAGTACCGAATCGAATTTGTGTAATTAAAATTACTACTGGTATACGCAATATATTAATTGACATCAGTCAAAACTAAGTAGCCTTAACACACTGAGATAAAAGCGTACTGATTTAATACATTATTTGAACAAAACCCTCTTGTATATTTCACCAAAGCGCACGAATCTCCTTAACGAAACATAAGTCACAAAACAATTTTTCCGCCGTAACCGGAGAGTGATTGCGGTCAAGCACTGAGTTATGTCTGTGCCTTCGTATGGCATATTTACATTCAAAATAAGTTATTCTAAATACTGCTCCCTCATTGGCTGTACTTCCTTCTGTATTATTTTCTTCTTTGGTAGATGAGACATGACACAGGCACTTAGAAACAATTATAACCAGAAGCTAAAATAATATTCCATTCCATCCAAATGAAAGTAAACAGCTCAGACATTGTTACTGCTTACAGCTTAAGTGCTTACCAGTGAATCTCATACCGCGTTCCACAAAATGTATTTGGTTTTCGCGAAGCTAGCCTTCCCAACTCCGTAATTCTGCATAATTGTCATCTCGCTGATTATACTGAATATATTCAATTTCTCTTAGAACTTCATCTACAAAAGTCCATTTCAGTTTAGCTGTAGATTATAGAACCATTCTGCGTTTCTTCTCTTTTCCCTCTAAGATGTCTATGGTATAATAATCGCCTTAGTCTACAGTATAGTGACCAAAAGTTCGATAGATGGCGGCAATACAACAAACTTTATCTTTGACGTTTAGCTGACCGTGCATCTCAGTATATTTATCTCAGCATTTAACCAACTTTATGCACAAAATTTGTTTCACAATAAGTTTATTTCATGCCTCTACATGTTTCGAGCACATGTGCTCGTCATCAGGAGGTCTAAATTGCACTACACAGCCTCTGGTATCATCACACCTATAGATGGCCGTCTCGTGCACGAGACGAGGACGTTATAGCGGCCGATGCAGACAGAAACGGTATCCGATACATCTGCTCACTTATTGTGTTCTTAAATACTGGACGATGGACAAAATTCAAAATCTTGGCGATTCTAAATCTGAAACATCATTATAAAAAATATACAGAACTGAAAATACCACGTAGTTCAGCGCGAGGGTGTGGGGTTGGGAGGTGAGGAAGGTGTGACGAGCGTAATCCACTTTCAGAATGCACCTAAAGCCATATAGGCCTGAACATGCCTACCTACCTGTCTGCCTGCTGTTTACGGTCATCCATCGCTTTTCACGGGGGCTAGACTCTAAGACGCTCAAGATAGGAAAAGGTTGTGAGCTCTTGTGAAGGCGGCAATGAACCTTCGGGTTCCATAAAATGTGTGAAATTTCTTGACTAGGTGAAAACCAGTTAGATTACCAAGAAGGACTCTGCTCCATGGACTAAGTAAGTACGTAAGTATGTGAGTAGATATAAAGTTTAATTTACTATATGGCTAACTACTGAATTCCTGTTGTTACTATTGTCTCCCCGCAGTAGCACAGTGGTTAAGGCGCTGTGCTACAAATCGGAAGGACGCTGGTTCGATCCCATGGATTTTTTATTAATATAAAATCCTTCCGATCGCACTATGGCCCCGGGGTCGACTCAGCCTATAATAGAAATGAGTACCAGGAGCGGCCGGTGCGTAAGGCTGACAACCTTACCACCATCCTGTGCCGTTGTCATGAAATATGGGAACCGTAACCTTCTGGAACCCTCTGGGCCACTCCAGGCTTGTAATGGGACTGATTTACCTTACCTTTCACTTATGTCTCAAATTCTCGCAACTGTATAACTGTCTCAGTCTATAGTTAGCGCTTGTCGTTTATATCACAGGAGCACAGGTGAGTAATGTACCTGTGTGGGTATTTGAGAGTGGTGTAAGGTAGCTCCGTTTGTATTACTACTGATTCTTGAATACAAAAGCTTTAAGGTGCTGCGATGTAAAGTAAAATGGCTGCAGTTATGAAACATGTCATCCTTGGCTGAATAATGCGAATTTTTAACATTCTGTACTGGCAGTTGGGAGAATATACGAGTATCGTCCAATTCCGTTCTAATACAGCGACATATTTCCCAACATGAACTTAAAACACACATACACACACACACACACACACACACACACACACATATATATATATATATATACATTATTACTAGGTATAAAAACTGTGACTCTCTGGACTCAATCATACTCGTAATTCGGCTATTTAAAGCCTGTTAATTTTTATTAGAGCGCAGTACCCACACTTCTACCTGAATATCGCCAGTTGATACTGATCTAAACCATTCTTTCCAGTTCACATACTGACATCGTACTGAAATTCGCATCTAAAGAATAAACTACAGAGCCAAAGCTTACCATTGATTTTTGTGACCAAACATTCTGTAGACTTCTGCTTTCCCCCATGTCTGCTACTTGTCAGTCCATATCCTTTCAACTCAGACATCTTGACATTGCTACGGGAAAAGGACAAAAACGAATCTCCGAGGTTTCCAGCCTACCCAAACATATTTCTAAACCTTTTGCCCATTACTGTCTTATTACATTCCTAGTATAATGTTGCAACTACATAACAAACGTCTGATACAAAGCGTGAAATATCTGTAAGGGAGAGCTGTTGCAGATGACATATCAGTTTTCATCGGTCACAAAAAGTGAACTTCATGCCAGCAAACCCATAACCGCTATTTCTTCGCGTAACAAGAAATTCAGTTTTTCAGTCGTAATCAGAAGTGTCAGACTGGTGTGACTCGAGGTGAACAGGGATTAAATTCCCTCGGGATAGGCGTGTATGAGCTTACTGTGTCGCTGTGTGCATGGGGCTCCAAGACGTTTCTGTATACTATTCAAACAATCCCACCGCCTATACAAGGGGGAAAGATAAAACTGACCAGTTTCAATTAAACACATACTATTTACTCTTTATTTTGTGGCACTTAAATGGCTCGAATTATACAGTGTCAAGTTGTAGGACTGTTCATTGTAACAACCTGAGGGAAAGGGCCACTTGGAAGAGCTAGGCGTATATGGGAGGATAATATTATAATGTACTTTAAAGAAGGGGTTGGGGAGGTACAGAACGGTTTGATCTGGCTCGGGATAGGGACAGGTAGCGGGTTGTTGTGAATGCGGTAATGAAACTCCGGGTTACATAACATGCGGAAAATTTCTTAACTGGCTGAGGACCTGTTGGCTTTTCAACAAAAGACTCTGCTCCATGGAGTCAGTTAGTTGGTTGGTTAGTGAGTTGGTTAGTTAGTTGTTTAGTTAGTTGTATAGTTAGTTAGTTGGTTGTTAGTTGGTTAGTTAGTTAGTTAATTGGTTGGTTAGTTAGTTAGGTTAATTGTTTAGTTAGTTAGTTAGGTTGGTTGTTAATAAATTCCAAAGAGCTGTCTCGAGGCTTTGAAGTAATACCCAGGCATTTGCCTGTAACGGTTAACATATCAAATCCCCAGGCCAAGATGTGAAGCCAGGACCTACCAGAACATAGATCAGACACACTGTCCGCTCTATTGCGACATTTGGCAGAACATGACCAGATTGATTTCTACAAGAAGAGATCTTCTTGGGGATTTAATAGTTGCCTGAAATAGAATCCTGGAATACGTCCCGCTCCTCGCTAAACCACTCACACAGCAGCCCGCGTTCCGACCGAGTGAATACGGTCCACACCATTCCCACATTATTCTTCCATCGAATTGAGCTCTTGCTTTCGTGTTTTCTTACTTGCATTTTAAATCAATTTCTCACCTGTCCCAAACTAAAGCCTAAGCGAAAATATACTTCAAGAGTGATAAGGAAAAAAATAAAATAAAATACCGATGGGGAGAATTACGTTAAAGGAACAAATTTTTATTTATAATTAACCATTGAAGACCTACTGATTGCCATGCACCATCCAATTTAATATTAAACAAGAAGGCATGTACGTATAACGTAATATTGAGGCGCGTTCGTATAAACATTTTTTGCCGTGGAAAAGCAACAAGTATTATATATCCTGAGTGTGTGTCTGTAACCTTCATTATCCAGCATGCAAAGAGAAAGCGCCGTGTTTTATTGCCATCTGTTGCCTCTTCGGCTCTATAGCATATTTTACACATTATCTCATAAACGGCACGATTTTCAGAAAAAAATATATTGTTCATAAAATGTGTGTTTTGATTTCCTCTACAATTATCTTGCAAACATCTCTCATTCTAAGAAGAATTCGGCTCTACATTACCATAAAAGGACATAGTTATTCTTGTAAAGTACTCGTTATTCTTGTCATATTTTAATGAAATTTGTATCTTCTCGACATTTTTTCGAAAAATACTCATTTACCAAATATCATGAAAGCGTCCAGTGGGAACCGAGTTGTTCCATGCGGACGGAAAAACAGACACGTCGAAGCTAACAGTTGCTTTTCGCAATTTTACGAACGCGCCTAGGAACTCTATATTCTGCCCACGTAGTGTATTTTTGTGTGTTTTCTATGGACCTGAGAACAAACAACGACTTTTGCCATCTACAACATTAACTGATTAGTTTTGTTGTAATAGAGATGGAGAGTGTTTACTGCGCGGTACGAAATGGATCTCTTAAATAAAAGAGGTTATAATTCGTACTTATAGCGTTAAAGTATTTTCCCTCACGTACTGTTTATATCATCCTACACTTCACGAAACCTAGTTAGCCCATTTTAATGGGTGGGTTAATAAGAAAAGTTGTTGTCAGTTTGCCTACTCATGGCAACTAGCAGGTGCCTTACTATTGCTTATCTCAACCCATGTAACTTTCGTAACGAAAACAACTAGCTAGAAAAGGCAGATAACGACTAAACAATAGCAAATTTCATTACTGTAACATGAACGAATCTATGACTGCTGTGAAATTCAGAACAAGTGTATATTCTGCAGTGTTCAATGCAACCGAGGCGTGAACAATACTCGCAGAATTCTGTTAAGGTACATTGTGTCTATGGATGAACGTTACAGACTGATAATGTGATTGTGCTTGCAACGTGAATATGTGTCTGACGTGAGCAGGGAGCTCTTAGCGTATCATATACCACTCCGTTTGTCGATCGACCTAAAAAGGATTAAAATGTATTTAATGTTTGGGAGACAATGATGAAACCAGTTCAACGAAGTGTATGCGTTAAAATAGATCACGGAATACAGACAGGTCACTGGGTCATCAAGCTAAATATATATACGAATATATTTATATATGTGTAATATAATGCAGTTGTTAGTTACAGAGTTTTGATGAAGCTTCTGTGTACATTTTTATGGTACAGTTTGAGGACAGTTGATTTTGTTTCTATAGTAAATCAGAGTCTCATCAAGTTGACCGCAGCAGTAAATCTTCTGACTTATACTGCAAATTGTCACAATTCGAATCTCAACCAGCTTACCAACTAGCTTGACGGAGGCGTTTCGTAATTTTCATCAGTCCCTCAAGGCAACTTTCGGGATATTACCTCATGCTGGCCAAGATCGCTTCCTTTCAAATCCCTTCCAGTAAATTATTCTCCAATCACATTACCAAATTAGGCTTAGTATTCCCTGTTGCTTAGTGTTATTAAATAAACCATTCTCAAATAAATAAACAAATAAATATGGAAAGAATGTAATCACGATGTCAACTAAATTCACTCTACATTTTCAGTCAAATCATCCTTCAAGTTTGCAAACACAAATCTTTCCGGAATACGTTTTATCGTCTCCTTTTTTAAATTATTTATCCCGTTCTTTGGTTAGGCTGCTTAACAACTCCCGAACACTGTAATTTTAAATCTCACTGCCATCCAAAACAGGTACAATACTTTATGTACTTTACTCTCACTGTACAGGTTCTTTCACAAAATATTACGTGACTGTTATCCGAGCTACGACATGTGAAACCTATGGCATTAGCAGTCAATACTGCACACACTGCAGATTACACAGGAGCTTATTGTTTATACTATAAGTTTTGAAACAATTCCTCATGGTCTTCCTTCCATGTTTCGTGTGTTGAGCATCGACACTATGTATTACCACCTAACTGGTAACATTGTGTACCATGTCGCCAAATATTTGGTCCTGCTCCTCGCTTTATAAGAAAAATAAATTCGCGGTATCGTAATATCCGTGTCCGTTCGTCCAAGTTAATTTTAAAGCCTTTCAACAATTTTCATGACTCCAATATATCAAAGTGAAAGTTATTTATATTATTTTCTTAATTAACAGTCATCGATAGTAACGCGTGTATTACAAATTCACCTTACACAACAGATATTTTTTTGAGAAATTACGACATGAATAGTATTTCTATGTTCATACAGTGAAGTGAAGTGAACGAAGCAAAGTGAAGTGGAATGAGGTGAAGATAAGTGCAGTATAGGGAGGGGAGAACGAGTCTTTATGGAAAAGGTTTATAGGAGTAGGAAGTGATGAGAAGTGAAGGACTGGGGTGAAAACGTGAGTGAATTAATGTATGGAAAAAAAACAATTACAAGAAACTGCACATAGTACTCTTTATCTTAGGTGTTTTTACCTTTTGCACATGTATTCTAATTTGCCTTGTGTGTATTGTTGCTAGTTTTAAGTTGTCTTGTGTGTAATTGTTGTTGGTTGGCCGTGTGTGTTGTTGTAGTTGTTTTGTATGTATTGTTGACATCTTATGTGTATTTGTTGTACTATGTGTGCATTGCTGTTTTTTACTTTAGATGCCGGACTGCGGGCTAGAAGTCAGTATTCGGAAGGTCCTGCGACCGGCCACCTCGACACAGGTTTTTCTTGGTTTCCCTGTGTCTAAAAGCAAATGCTGAGATG
>Ga0123354_10000269_pt1 | contig 46921 bp, 22 predicted proteins | sample TergutLab28metaG_2_FD_97872 | JGI IMG/M metagenome (GOLD analysis project Ga0123354, IMG submission 97872) | Labiotermes labralis P4 segment gut microbial communities from Petit-Saut dam, French Guiana - Lab288 P4 | ecosystem: Host-associated > Arthropoda: Insects > Digestive system > Gut ... | reverse complement strand
TTTTCGGCGCGATCCAAATGATTTTCTGTCGCGATTGGTGACCATGGACGAAACATGGATATATCACTATGACCCGGAGACAAAGCAACAATCAATGGAGTGGCGGCATAGCGGCTCACCCCGCCCCAAAATATTCCGAGTGCAAAAATTCGTTGGAAAATTTCTCGTCTAGATTTTTTTTGGGATCAAGGCGGCATCCTCCTCACTGATTATCTTCCAAAGGACCAAATTATCAACGCGGAATATTACTCATCTCTGCTAGTGCAGTTTAAGGACATTTTGATGGAAAAACGCCGCGGGAATATCACCAAAGTGGTCTTGTTCTTGCACGACAACGTCCCGGCTCTCCGGTCACTTGCAACCCAGAAGAAACGGGCCTACCTGGGCTTCCATTATCTTCATCACCCACCCTATTTTCCGGATCTGGCCTCGTTGAACTGTCACCTGTTCCCTGGACTGAAAAACAAATGAAAGGTCGCCATTTTTTCTTCCTACGCGGATGTCATTTCTGCCGCGGGGACCTGGTTGGAAGGACAAATTTCTGATTTTTTTTGAGTGACTTGCAAAGTTAGAGCAACGCGCTAAGAAGTGTATTGAGCTTCTTGGGGAATATGTTGAATAAATCCCCAGTTTGGTCGCTGTAGCTTGTTTCCTTCCTTGTCGAGCTAAGTACTTATCAGACCCCCTCGTAAGTTCGGAGAACCCAGGCATGTAATAAACGAATATCTTGTGGCAGGCTACTAAGTACCTTTACAGTGGACGAATTATGGCAGCAAGAACTGTGAAGTATGGGAACTCTTACAGAAACGCCGCGACATGTCCCCGCCGCTTTTGAAGTGATTTGTCACCTCCGTCCTTCCTAAACTAGCTTCTCTCCACTAACTTCTAAAGCCAGAAGTTGTACTCATCTACACCAATTTGTAAGTCGAAAATAAATAAATAAATAAATAAATCTCAAATTCGACGTGTTCCATTTTCGCAACCGCACTACCGATAGCACCTCGTAAGTTGTTACTAACACTTTCGAAAAGTATATTCTCTCTACTCTATCTACTGAAAAATGGCAGCTTATAGATTTTTCGTAAAGGCTGGTAACCGCTTATCACAAGAGACAGGGACACGTGACGGCTAATTGGACTTAGTCTGTTGGTATGAGAGGTGGAAGTCCGTGCTGATACATTATAAACTACAAGTTCGCAAAATGGAGCTATAAGCCTTTAAAGAGTTATTTTAAAAAAGTTAAAGTGATCCCGTTACAGTCCCGCTGTGGCCTCGAAGGTGGTTAGGGGTATAGCTCTACTCTTCCATGGCCGCGGCACTAGAAGGGGCTCAGTGGTCAGAAGCACGCCCCGGCCGCAATTTACCCCCGGGAAAGACCTGGTACCCATTGCACAGGAGGCTGTGTGGGCTCCAGGGCCGGTCTGGACGGGCGGAAAATCTCGTCCCCACTGGGATTCGATCCTGGACCGTCCAGCCCGTAGTCAGTCGCTATACCGACTGGGCTACCGTGCCCACGTAAAGTGTTATTACTTATGTAACAAGAACCAACCAAATTTACACTTTGTACATTAATTTTATTCAATTTAATTATAATGTCTTCGAAATATTTCCACCATCCCAGTGTTCATCCTATCAAGAGTCAGGTCGACTGCAGGATGTGCACATCCTGCAGTCGACCTGACTCTTGATATGGAAGCCTGATAGAAATTCCATAAAACTGCATGTACAAGTCTTCCTGAGGGTGAAAGATGGGATGTTGGAAACATTTCGAAGACACTATATTTAAATGAAAAGAATTAATGTAAAAAGTGTGCATTTTGTTGGTTCTTATTATATAGGCAAGTCACAATGCATATTTCAAAAAACGTGAAGTGTTATTACTTGTCGACTGGTAGATGTGGACAGAAGTTTCGGAGGAAAGTAATATCTCCGAAAAGTTGTAACATTCGACAGAACGTAGAATTTTTTAAGAATTTTAAGTTCCGTCGACACTGTTATGAGAATCTCAACTGTCGCAAATATGAAATTGTTTACTTGCAACTTAAATTAAGAGTTACTTAAGGGAGAAATAGGCTGCGTGTAACGTACTCTTTCAATGGTTACTTCCAGGCAGTTCTTACTTAATGTTTCGTTTTACATTCAAAGTAGCAAAGCGGACAGGAAAGTTCAATTATTTCTTGAAAAACCGGAGGACATGTATGACCGACGTAAGGAATAATTCTTTGTTCTTTGGTACATTATATAACATTACAGCTAGCCAAATCCTCTCATGAAGAGAAAAGACAATACAAAGAGACTGCTTTAATCTATAAACACTTATTCATCATGTTACAATCAGTTTATGTAACGCATTTGAAGCACTTAAAGGGACAGAAGACTATTTCCAAATTTGGAGTGTAATTTAGCGTTCCACACGAGCAAATAAATTTTAACATGATGATTGATTGACGTGCATAGAGGAAATATGTTTTGATATGATACAAGGTCATCTGTCTTTGTCGGTGTTTTTGTTGGTTTCGTTACATAGTACTTGTTACTTACGTAAACGACTTTAAGTATTGCTTTAATTTGCTCTAAGGTTGATTTGAAAAACTCAAATATTTTGCGCAAAGAAATGCATAAGAGACCGTTGGTGAATTTTGTAATATATTCAGTTAGAAAAAGGACGAGTTTCAAAATAATCATGGTTGACGGAAGGCTTGTTGTTTCTGTGAAGTATTATTGTAGAAGGTTTGAGAGATGAGCTGTTTTCTTTTAATTTTTACCTAATGCCAGAAATTTATTTTCTCTTTTTCAGTTTAAAATGTTGAGTGTTTTTTCGAATCGTAGATTTCTCGAATTTGACACTCGCCAGAGCGCAGACACAAGAAAGTTGCATATACAATTAGCACGTAGATTATATAACTTCCATCATTTTATTAAGTGTCAAATTGGTAATTTCGTCGTTTTGATGTCACAGAATGTTTCGACTTTACGATAAAGTTTTGACTTTTCGCTAGTGAAGCGGACGTAATTCAGAGAAGTTAAAACAAAAAGAAAGCATGAACGTTTCGGAAAAGGAAACCCTATTACATGAATCTTCAATGAAGAAAGTCACAGACCACTTCGACACTGAAAATGTAGGTAGATTTTTCCTCCGAAATTTGGTATCCACAACCAAAGCATCCTGTTATAACAACGCAGAAAATTACAGTTTTAAACTTTGTTGCGTGAAAATATGAAAAATCATTTTTCTTTAAATTTGTTTCAGTTTATACTACATTATCTTCTCATATCCTCGTTTTGAAAATTTTTATTGATAAAAGTTGAATTATCGTTATTCTTGTGGCCGTCTTTATCCACTGTTTTCTTTATATAATACGCGTAACATGTCACAGCATCACGGAACATAGATGGTGCTGACAGGATTCTGAAACACTGTGTTTTGTACGGAATTCTAAATGACAGACGAAGTACAGACAGGAAGTGTCAAATACAGCCATGAAAATCATAGAGTCTTTCATTAGTTCAAAGCGCTATATAAATAAATTAAAAAAACAAAATGATGTTAAAAACAGAACCTAATATAAATTACTGAGGACAGTACCGAGTCGGATGTTTAAATTCTTCGTGTTGTTGAGAAAGCAGTATAAAGAAACATGAAATTTTTGCCACATTGCTAAAAGAAAGTTTCATGAAAATGGGAAATTGGTTTATTATTTTGATGTCACTAACTGAATCAGAAGAAGCACAGACAAACACAGGCATTCTAGAAACTGAATTCCACTAAGAGAAGTTCATTCCTTTGGCACACAACATTAATATTTCCTTTTCTCAGAAATGCTGCGTGATGTTTAACTAGGAGGCTGACATCTCACAGTAAAGGATACTACACTTGCCACCATCTTCATTTTTATTTGTTCAAAATTTCGAGGTCAAACTCTTCAGTCTTTTATTAATATTACTGTGTTCTACATCCCTCAGGCATTACACAGAAAAGAATTACAGTCAGGGGTTTGGTACGGAATTGTGCAGGAAAGCAATTGCTTGGAGGACATGTGCCAGTGGAAGAATAATATGGAAGAAGATTTAATGGGACTCCACGGACTGGATTATTGCGGCTGAGGCTGTGGAAAATTGGTTGGCAGTTTTTAATAATGTAATGAACATTTTGTTCTTCACTACCTGATGAGCTATTGCTTCCTCAAGAAGGAGCCTGTTCCGTGGTAGTTTGCTATTTCCCTTTCTTTCTCCAATACGAGCGGTAAAACAATCTGAAATATGCCTCAGTTATAAATTACATAATTTACCACTTTATGAGGGAAAAAGTTTCTTAACTACCTAATTATGTTCTGTATCGTGGTTTATTGAGAGTGTTTATTTATGTAAAAGTCTGTACAACGTTAATTCGGTTCAACTGATAGGAACTTCGGGTATTATATTTTTAGACTATACATAAAACCTGCCATGAAGATTCATCGAACTAAATATTATTAATGTTAATTAGAATTGTGTTTATGTTTAGGGGTCACTGAATATCGAAAGGGTCACCCCGTTAAACTATGAGATCAGTTTCAACGAAACAAAACAAAAAATAAATAAATAAAATGTGTGTGTGTGTGTGTGCGTGTATAAATCAACAGTTCATTTATCACGAAGCCAGCATTTGTGTTTGGTAGAGTGGTCAGGTTACCGGTTAGGTGACCGAAAATATTTCCTTGATTCCTGGAAGTTGCGCGATTCGTCTCCCTTTCAGAGAGTCGAGACAGGCTGCAGCGTCCGTCAAAGTTCCAGTTCATTATGCACTGGCGTTGCTTTCTTTCGAAGTAAAGGGACAAGAGCCCAAACCTTACCACTCACTTTCTTCTAATACGATGTTACAAATGAGCGGAGCTGTAACTCCACCGTGTAACGTCACACTAGAATCATTTATTTTACTACCATAATTATAAATAACATATATTTTAAGGCATTTGTATAAATCCACAGAGAAAAATTTTAACCATTTCTGAACCCCCAAAAATCCACTCCACCCTCTCAAACCTTCACACATTTCTTCTATTAGATCTCAAATTTAATACCAGTTTTCCTCCTACATGTGTTTTTCTATGAAATCTCTTTACCTTTCTTTATCTAAGATTAGGATTCATTACGTAATTCTTATGTTTTCCATAAGTGTTACGTAACATGCTTAGCTCACTGTGGTTTACTTCAATATTCTGCCTATACTTGATGCTCAGTTTTAAATCAAAGAAAATGGATGTGGGGAAAAACAGAGAACACGATAGAAGTGAGAAGTACTTTCATAATTTTGGTCGAGAACCTGAAGTTACGAGAAACCTTAGATGATGTAGTCAGAGACTGGAATGAAAAACTAAAATGAACTTAAATAAAGGTGTGATTTTTGTAGAATGAACTCATCTGTATCACGTAGGGTCCGAAAGGCGAGTTGTTGTGAAAACTGTAATAAACTTCCAGCTTTTTACGAGACGGAGAATATCTTACACAGTCTGTCAACTACTAACCTATCAAAAACAACTCAGTTCCATTGAATGAGTTTTAATATGTAATATCTTCAAAGCTCTTAATGATTTAAATATGTTCAACTTCATTCATTTCACCGCGTAGATCTCAATTATTTTTTTAGCAGCTTGTTCCCAGGTACTCAAATAGTATGTTTCGAGTATTATTTACGGTTATCTTCAGGAAGCAAAGGCATATAAACCCGTAACACACAGCTTTGTCAAGTAGTATGTGGTAAAACGCCATGTCTTTTAACACTACTGTGTATTGTTGGCCATGAATGTTATGTTACACACAAATTATCTTAATTTTATACAGGACTGTTGCTAAAATCTTGTGGAATTAGACACCTCAAGTAGTCATTTCTCGACTGGATTTGAAGAGCATGTACTACGCAACGTGTATGTATACACAAGATGTAAAAAATCCAATTTTTTGATTAATTGGAACCTAACCTTAACAAATATGATCAAAACTGCACAATGGTGTTGTCGTCATATACTTGCAATATTTTTACCATTTACATTTTGACAAAGCTCTTTTGCACATGTGTTTTAGTATATATTGTTCCTTCCTGATAATGACAATAAATAATAGCCAAAAAATATAGGGGTGTTTCTCTGTTAATGGACGAGTACAATTTATAATTACAATTGATAACCAAAAAAATACAACTATTCTGATTTATTTACTTCTAATCAGCTCTACATGTTTCGAACGATGTTTTCGCCTATCATTAGGAGCATATCACTGTATCTACAGCTTCTGGTAATGTCCACTGATGTTGCTGCTGGCTGGTGTTGCGTGTTGGGTGCAACTGATTTCCACCCAACACGCAACACCAGCCAGCAGCAACAGCGGTGGACATTACCAGAAGCTGTAGTTACAGTGATATGCTCCTAATAATGAGCGAAAACATCGCCCGAAACATGGAGAGCTGATTAGAAGTAAATAAATCAGAATAGCTGCATCTTGCTGGTTATCAGTTGTAATTATACTAACGATGCAAGGAAACACGAACGTTAAAAAAGGTACAATTTGTTAGTATGTATCAATTACACGGACGATGTACGATATTAAAAACTTCTGTGACCTTTTCGGAAACAGAAACATGATACTCTTCTATAGTCTCCCGACCCTCGGCTTTATATTTTGTCATGATAATTAAAGTGCCTAACATTGTAGTTATATGCGAGTGTACTGTTGCGACATCGTAACTGGAAGAGCGTTTTTATAATCTTTGGATCAGGCGTGGAGGCCATATGTACTTAACTCCGAGACTGCCTGATCTCATACCGATGGATTTCTATTTGTTGGGTTTCGTGGAGAACAGTGTGAAAGTTTCTCTCCTACCTACGACGCTACAATAGCTCCAGAAACGGATCAGAGGGGCCTGTGAAAGGCTGATCAAAAAATTCTCCGTAACGTGTGACAGGATGTTGAAAATCGGTTTGTTACACTTCGAGCTGATGGAGGCACCCACAGTGAACTTTATTAAACGTAACAACTGTTCATGTAACTTTATAAGTTGGTTCTACAGTTGGCACGTGTTTTAGAACGGCCACTCGAAGTAGCACGGAGTTATAAAATATCAAAAGGGGCAAACTATTCACTTCTACTTCTTCTTCTTCTTCTTCTTCTTCTTCTTCTTCTTCTTCTTCTTCTTCTTCTTCTTCTATGGTTCCACTATCAAAGAAGGATAAGCACGTCCCCAATTGTTGTCTCCATCCATCCCTATCCTGCGCTAATTATCTCCAATTAACAATTCCCATTGTATTTATGTCGTTCCTCACATCGTCTTTCCACCTAACCTTGGGTCTTCGTTTGGTTCGTATTTGGTGTCAGTTGGCTTGGTGTGTTTTCTTCATGACAAAGTATTTTCGAGCACGCTGAATTTTGTCGAAAAGACTCTTGGAAATATTAGACATATGATATAATTCTTCGATAGATTTAATCAGAAAATCTTAATGAACTACATGAAATTTCCTTGCACATGTACTGAAATACCTCACAAGGGAGAGAACAACCCATCATTCCACAAACTGTGGGTGATTGGGGACGTCATTTGTCTAGATGTTTTCCCATTAGTCTTATATATCCTTTCTAATCTTCTGAAATTGTGAAATTGCCTGTGCTGTAATGAGAAGCCTCTTCATTCTCAACTAAAGACAAAAAGCCATTCATCCTTTTGATTGTGAGCATATTTTGCTTGTCTTAAGAAGTCATTGTTTTCGAAATGGATACGAGCCAAACAATCACATAGATAGAGAGGAGTAAATGGAAAGATTGTGTGTTCTGACGTAGAAGCTTCTTAAGAGATTAGTGAACATTTCTAAGCACACATGAAATCCGAGCCAAATATGAAGTACTCTGACAAATAAACATTAAAACAGAGCGCTGTTTTTGTGATGTGTTGCGGCAAGGTACGTGAATAATCAAACTCAAGTGGTACTGCTAGGAGATCCCGAATCAGTTGCTTTATAGGCATTGTCTGACGAAAGGACTCACCTACAAACATCAGAGCTCATACATAGGTAGGATCTGCATGGTAAGTGTCAGAGGAAAATTACTGCTCGATATTTGAACCACATGTTCTTCAGTATCTCATGGCAGTATACTTCTAATAATGCAACTCTAAATGTCGTTTGTACTACAGAGAAATTTTTCGACTTGTATATTAACTCACATGCGAAAAAGCACAGAATTTTACAAGGATGATAAAAGTTACAATTCTCAATGCGACTAGAATGTATCTAGATTTACTTTGAGATCAACGAATCTAGTTAGGATTCTAGAAGCTCGTTCAATGTTATGGTATACCTGTTATCCACGATAGAAAATATGTTAGACAATACGAATATTGATAATAACAATAATAAGCTTATTTAAGAAATTGAGAAATTTCCAAGAGTCACAACCTCTAGAACACCATAATCAAGAAGCTCTAGAAATAAACAGACCGAAAACAAGTGCTAACAACAGTATGACAATCGAAGGCAGTCTATATAGAACCATTAGTAATATCCACGAAAAGTATTTTCCAAAAACACTAAAATAACTGCTTCATACTTCCCATTCTCCGTCCTGATCTGTATACTGTAATGCACACAACACCAGTACTTAATACATGCTGTATAGTTAGAAACGTTTGGTGGAATAATGAATAAGGAGTGCTTGGTTATGGCCCACACTCTGTGAAAGCCAAGTAAACCGCTCTGAAATAATAATAATTATAATAATAATAATAATAATAATAATAGTTCAAGTATTTTCAGTAACATGTTGACAAAACATCACATAAATAGAAGACACAATACGTAAAGTAACAAACACAGACATAAAAAAATACAACAACAAAAAACAGCAATACGAACACAACACATTTTGTTATCTATAAGCAGCATAATTACTTTACAAATCGTTAAGCACAACAGACGTTCAATTGAATACACTAATATTCTTACTGATGTCATCAACCGCCGGAGCTCGTCTAGGGTAAGGACAGTTGCACGCTTGAAGGTCAACATTAAACAAAATAAAATCTGTGAGATTTCGATTCGGCACACGAAGGCCGAAAATTTCCTATTATGTACGCCCTCTAATTATTTATTTTCATCACATACCTTATATATTCTGAGACATACTGAAACAATTCTTGCTATATTAATTTGTGACTCAAGTAATTAAATAATCTCCTAGCAATAGGCCTACTAATTTGCGTGAGATTACTGGACATTTTCATTTCTGGCTCTATCTCATAATTGCCCCATATTCAAGCCAGATATTGGATCGCAAGAATTTCTTACGCAATATATCATTTTGTCAAACAAACGTAAGACCACAAAATTCTGGCTAAATAGGAATAGCAGTAATAGAGAGTTAATAGAGCAAACACTGCATATGTTCCAAACAATTCTAAAAACTACAAAATGCACGGTGCAACGATAAAGATATAAAGAAAAGTAAGAAAATTACTCACAAGCCTGTACCAGTAGGATATTTGTCCTCACATACTAACCTAATACAGAAAATTGTATACAAACTTAAAATACCCCATTCGTTTTCTTGAAGATGCATTCAATTGCAGTAACCTTCACAGTAGAAATACAGTCTGGATTAGAATAATCCTACTTAAAGGTTTAAGGTCTTAGTATTCCTAGTGTGTAAAACAGTTTAAAATGCATTCATTTAATTATGTGGTAAAGCTACAAGCAGTGTCAGATGAAAAAATTGTATGCAAAATATCTGTCCTCCCTTTAATTTGCACGGTGTGAATAAATCAAGCACGCATGTAAAGTTACTATTTTGCAAATAACAGCAACAGTAGTTTTATTCTAACATGTGTCACTCATTTATTCTTCCGTGCTTCCTTTCCTGCGCTAGTAAGCAGTTTAATTCAATACGTCCAATTTTAAATCATGAGAATAACTAATTTAAAGAACAGAGACCCCTTTCAGTGCTGAGACTTGTAGGAGGAACCGGGATTTATTCTGGGCCAAGTCTGCGAGGATTTGTCCCCAGGCTTGGAGAATGTAATCCTTTGGAGTGTATTTGTGCACTCCATTCAGAGCACAAACGCAACCCAGTGTCTGGAGATTTAAATTATGGTCCTTATAAATCAGTCCTGCGCTACAAGCCGGAAGGTCGCGGGTCCGATTCCCGATTAGGTCATTGAGATTTTCATTGACATAATTCTTCCGGCTGCACTATGGTCCTGGGATCGACTAAGATTCTAACAGGAATGAGTACCTGGCGTATTTCCTTAGGGAGAAGGTGGCCTTTGCTTACGGCTGACCAACTTACCATTTTAATGTGCTGACTGTCTTGAAATCTGAGAGCCTCAGCCACCTAGATCTCTCAAGGCCTCTACAGGGGTTGTTTTTCTTTATATATATATATATATATATATATATATATATATATATATCAGTCAATAATAAGTAAGTACATGGCCCTGAGCTGCAGACAGCTAAAGAAGCCGTCCTCTTCTCACCAATTCCGTTAAGTGGTATAGATATCATACCCGAAATACACACCCATTACCTTTCACACACATAGCCTTTCGTTATCATTCTTATTTCTTCTTTTATCTCTATAGATGGAAGTAAGAAGTTCTGACGAAAGGTTGGTGTTTATCTGCCAATCAATATGCGGTACTTGTTTAACACTTTATTATCCAACTAATGCACAATATATATAATATGTAGATACAATTAAAATTATAAAATATTTAAAAGTGCTCGAACATGTTTCGGATCACGGAAGATCCTTCGTCAGGGAGCCTTGTACAGTGCTTGGCTAAAAATTACAAGAATGATTCTATCGTGTCCGTTGACATGGACAAGGGCAGTGTTATGGCAGCATGTTCTGTGTGAACACAAGCACAATGGCATATGCAGCCACAACACCGAAAGCTTCAAATAAAGATATGTAACCGAAGTCAACATTGTAACTTTAGCGAAGCACAGGCTGAGAGCTCCCTGGTTATGGTTTATGTAAACCGAAATATGTTGGAGCAACTATTATAATTTTAAATGATTTTAACTGTTTAACAATTTTATAGTAAATTGTTTGCATTAGTTGAATAAATAAAGGACTTAAAAACCTAAAGATGGACGTCTGTCCCTTTTACATTAAAACACATTAAAATGTATGTACGTGTATACAAGGACACAGTTAATTTGTAGTTTGTAATTAATTAACATAGACGCAATCTAGTAAAATTGCGTCTAAAAGTGCGTGTTGGTTGTGACTGGGGATAAGCACAAATATTAGAAATGTAGCGTGTTTCTTAGCCACATTGTTTTGTTGAATTGGACCCTGAGGGCAATTTACACTTCCTTGTCAGTGTTACAATCAATAGCTCATATCTGGCATCAAAACTTATTTATTACAACTCTGATAGGGAAGATGAGAAGAAAATTGTGTGATCGTAGCAGGAAAGATACTGATCACCGTATTGCATGTATTTTTATTCCGACGATTTTAAACACACGCAATTTACAACGGCATTGCTTGCCACAGCTAAATAAATTGTCATTCTGCATGTCAAATTGAGCATGTGGAATTTAATTAAACGATTTGTTGAAAAACGTTTAGTATTCTACATTGGATATATCGGCAGGGTGCACACGTACTGACACTGCTATTTTTTTCTGTAAACAATAAAATGTGCATAATTAAACTCAGGGAAAAAGTAGAATTTTTAAACTTTAATTGTGGTGGTACGTAAATTATCAACTAATTTTAATAGAGTTAATAAGTCAAGCTGCTAATACATATCTCATCTTTTTAATGATGTTGTTTACTAACCCATATTCAAGGGAAGAAAGAAAGATAATTGCCCACTTTTGCCCTCAATAATAAATTATAAAGTTTTAATTGATTAAATTATACAATTTTAATTTATTAACAGCCACATCTTAGAACTGTTAATGAAACTTTTGTGTAAACCATGTAGGAATAATGTTTTGAAAAAAAAAAGGTTATTAAGAGTCAATTTAGGAGTAAGTTGAATGACGTAAGAAGATTTAAATAGCTGTATGGTAATTTCATGTCACAATGGAGTCTGTCCCTTTCAGCACTACGTCTGACGTACTTACTCCATGGTGCAGAGTCCTTCTTGAGAAGCTAACTGGTTTGCAGCTAGTCAAGGATTTTCCCGCATTTCACGGAACCCGAAGGTTCATTACCACATTCACAAGCGTCCGCCACCTGTCTCCATTCTGGGCCAGCCCAATCCAGTCCATATACCCACACCCACGTCCTGGAGATCCGTCTTAATATTATCAAGCCATCTACGCCTAGGTCTCCCCAGTGATCTCCTTCCCTCCGGTTTCCCCACCAAGACTCTGTACACCCCCTCTCCTCACCCATACGCGCCACTATGTCTGACATACTAACATAATAATAACTTACACTTGTCAGATTTGCTAACTTTAATCCTAAACGTAGACTTTGAAAAAATACTTTTATTTCTTAAAATATGTTATTTGTAGCTTATATTATTAACATTTTTTGTAACAGACAAAGGAATAAGTTTCGAAAATCCAAATAACTCTATGGACCACAGACCTTCTTGCGGAGTTAATGGGTCCTCAAATAGCTAAGAAAGTGTTTAGTTAATTAAGAAATTCGATCTTTTTATGTGTCCCGAAATGTTGTTGACATTTTTGCAGTAGTCTGCTATTGGTCCCTAACTAATCCAGATGAATAAAGTCCACTTCAGCATTTTAATGTTCTTAATTTACTTATCCAATTTTCGATTTCTCAGCTGTAATTTCAGAATAATTTCAATATATTTTGCGTAATTTCTACTAAATTCTGCGTGCATTCATCGGTCATTAGTCCAGCAATGGAGCCTACGCTATAATTGGGCTAGGGAGGAGGCGGAGTCCGAGTAACTTGCATGAGCCACTTTAATCGCACTAATTTCGCGTGACCGAACCGAATCTGAACTCCAGTCTGCAGCTTGATGTATTGATTCTCTTATCCAACTCTTCGCTCCTAAACACAGTTTCTCTTTTCACTTGACTGGCTATTGTAGTTACCGCACGAAATGAATTGAATGCTGGTTCACTAGATACTGCGACGGTGTATTGTGACTTTGAGAATCGCGCAAGCCGTGCACGAGATATTTGAGACTCTTGTGCAGTCTTCTATTTATAGTTCAACTTACTGAAATGTGACGCGGCGTGGTTTCGGAGTGACCTGTTACCTCCACTTACTGTTCTTGAGAATAAAAGCGAATGGATGGGGCAGAAATTTCCTCTATATCCTAGGATCTTAATACAAAATTACAAGTTATCACATCTCAGAATGTCCTTGTTTGAAGAGTGAATTTTAGTGTGTGGCTAATTCACAATATTTTTAAGCCACTTCTTCGTTAATTCTGATTTTAAATTGTACACTACAGTGCCTTTCCGAGACAGTCCTACAGAATTATTTTACTGTGAATCACGTAAGAAACTTCCTAAGGTTTCTTGTTTGAAAATATGAAGCTTCCCTAAGAAAGAGAATTTTATGACATTTGAAAAGGACACGTGTAAGGAATTAAAATCGAAGCTCGCTATGAAGAGCTGCCATCAAAGTGAAGAAACTGTTTCTAAGACAAAGTCTCTGAACTGAAATATTACAAGACCGCGTTTTGGATTAACACTTTGAAGGAGGAAGATGAAATAAAGCTTATTTAAAAGCTGAGCTTCTGCGTCACATCAAACACCAATACGCTGCATTACAAACCAACCACTTAAAGTTAGCGATAAAAAAAACTTTTTTCTGAGAATTAAATGATACATATATGCAATCTGTGGACAAAATGGACGATATATTAATGTAAAAGCAGGTAGTATATAGAGTAATCAATTTGACATTCAGAGGACAGTGCATCGTGATATATTCTTTTAATAGAAACGAACAAGATGCACAATTTCCCAAATTTATTTCGGTAAAGAACACTACATGTTTCGGACAGATCTACTGTCCATCATCAGGATTATCAAGACTGAATACACAGTAGTCAACATAACTAGCATGACAAATACCTTTTGCTCTGTATACAGTGTTGAGACTCCTGATGTTGGACAGTAGATCTGTCCGTAACATTTAGAGTTCTTTACCAAAATAGATTTGAGAAACAGTGCATATCATCGGCTTCTATTTTAAGAGTAATCAATTTAATTAAAAGTTAATGAAGAAGTGCAATTCAAAATATTTATTTCGAAACTGCTGTAGAAGTAAGCTTACGTATAAAAATCTGTTAAAGATAGAAAACTTTCCAACAAATGCGATTGTGTAAGCGTAGATAAACGTGTATGGGCAGAGATCTGGAATGTGAACAAGAAAAACGTATACATTTTAAAAAGAAAATGTATTTCAACGTGTATGCTGTAAAGAAACTACAAATTATTGTCAAGGTGACGAAGTTTGTATCTTGCGGAATATGAAACACGACTTTCTCCAGATCATAAAAAAAATTTCGTAGAAGGTAGGGATTAGATTTCAATCTTGTACTATTTTCAATTTATACTTTTACCAGAGTAGTTCTGCAATGGATAAGCACGTTTAGCAACAGAAAGTTCAGCACCACATTACCTTTACGCTTTATATACACCGAATTAAGTCTTCTGAACAGTCACGAAACCTGAAGTTCTTTTCATTCCCTGTACTTCCAGGTTCTCGTGCAAATTAATTTTTTTTATCGGGCTTATCCCGTGTCTTATTAATTAAAGAAATTACTGCTGAATGCACTCTAAACTGCAAGATTTGAGGGAATAATTTTGGCGTTGATAGAAATGTCTCTTACCTGGGTTAATGTGTCCTGTGCACTGGTTTATACGCGGCTGTTTTGGAGGAACATTTTACTTCCAAGTTCGTGGTGGTCGAAGTAAAATGTGAGTTGTGCAGTAAACCAGACTGTCATCTTAGGAACTCTTCCGAAATGTCGATGTCTCGGTGCCATTCTACAAGGGGTCATTTCCCAGATTGGAATCTTAATGTTATACCCCACTTAGCATGATTATTTCTAAGTTTGTGGTTGGAGGTTCATTGCTAACACACTGAACAAAACTAGCTGAAGAAGGGCATGAACTGAAGACAGTATAAAGAGAACTTTGGTCACAAATTTAAAGTAAAGGACCACTTAAGGGAACTATGGTGTTGCTGAAGGGTAGCAATTCTTATGATTGATAATATGGACTGGAATAGTTTTACTCAATTATTACATCAACCACTGCACATATATAAAATTTATAAAATTTACACATTAAAACATTAAAAATGCCCCGAAATATTTCGGTCCTAAGACCATAATCAGGGAGCTATATATTCCTTGCTAAAGTCACACTAGAAATAGTCACAGATTAATTTCGTTGTACCAGTTGGGTGTTGTGCCAGCATGCCGTGTTGTGTAATGTTACGTTGTGAAGAGCGCCCTGCAGGTAGCAGGGCGCTCTTCGCAACGTAACATTACAGGTGTGCAAGTTGCAACTTGCACACCGGACGGTCACTTACAGAGAATACTATACCAGATGCCGTATTAATACAATTTGACCTCCTGATGATGAGCACAGAGTTGCTCGAAACATGTAGAGGATTATACTAATAAACATATTATATAACTTAATTGTGCATCAGGTTGGTCATTTACCCAGAGTCATAGCAGGATATACGGTCAGCAAAACATAAAATTCATGAAAATGTCAGTTCAATTGCTATTTTAGCAATAACCAGAATAAAATTTTTTTTTTATAAACTTTGGTTTATGTTACTGAGATCTATCTATCTGTCCGGTTTGTTAACATCTGTCGCCGTCTTCCGGAAACCAAATGCCATTCCTCTCTGTTTCTCCATTTATCTGGTTCTAAATTTCTTGTTTTCATGGCTGCTTGTACTCCTTCCATCCACGTTTTTCTTGGACTTCCTCTTTTCCTTCTCTCCCGTGGTATCCATTCCATAATTAATTTTGGTATTCACTCCTCTGGCATCCTTTTGACGTAGCCATACCTTTAATGATATGTTACTGAGATAGGTAAATAATTTGTACATGAGCAGTTCCAAGGAAATAAATTAATAGAATGTTAACACCAAATATGAAGGGCACGCCTTGTGTGCTAAATGTGTCCATGCAAGTTAAAAACTGTACAATCCGTCGGTGTTGGCTTTTCTACGCAGGCTATGAAGATCAGCCTGCTTTCCAGGAGCCTAGCATCACGTGTTCGTTCATGATGTAGAGACTGTGGTAAAGTGATGGATGGCCACGTACCTTGCCTTAATAACCAACACAGAACACGCCATCTTATTGTGCTCGAACACGAAATGTTTGCAAGAGCTAGGAAGGAATCACTTTATAGCATGAGCCACCCAACAGCTCCGTGCATGACATGTGCATCTGAGAATTATGGGAAAAATGAACAGTGACTCAGTGGAGATAGCAAGAAATATTCGTCTTTTTATGAGAAATTGTTTATTGCGCAGGCACGTCCAGCTGGCTTGTGTGTTCGTATGCGTTTTCGCAGAATTGCGAAAAACAGCTCTTAACTTCTTCATGTCCTTCTGCCCGTCCGTCCGTATGGAACGATTTGGCTCCTAGTGGACGGATTTTCATTAAATTAGGTACTTGAAATTTTCCGAAAATCTGTCGAGAAAATTCATGTTCCATTATCATCTGACAAGTATATTGGGCATTTCACGTGAAGGACAACACATATCTTTTTTTTATCATACCCCCTTCAGTTCTCCTTAGAATGACAAATGTTTCAGACACGCGTGTAAAGAAAAGCAAAACACATTTTATGTTCAATAATATTTTTTAAAGCTGTGTCGTTTGTCAGATAATGTGGAAAAACATACTGGAGTCGAACAGGCAACAGATGACAATACGGTGCATGCGCATTTCACGCCAGGTACCTGCGGCTACAGACACAGTTTCGGAATATGCAATACTAATTATTTTCTGCGCCGCAGTAGTTACACGAACGCGCTTCCATGTTACACTATACATACATTACCTCTATTCTTCCCCTATAAGTTTCTGAAAAAGTATCCGGTTATCATAACACTTTGTTTGAACGTTAGGACAAAAAATGTATCCAATTTCCATAAATTTAATGGATACTTTCAATAATAATAATAACAGTAATAATAGAACGATGGTTGTGTGGACATCTGAATTCGAACAGAGCTAATGGCTATCTTCATGAATTTTGTCTATCGTTTAAACATAATGCTAACAAATTTAAAACTTACCAACAGCACTATGTTCTCTCACAGCATGGCCCTCCGACCTCAAGCTAAATGTACAGCAGAAAGTTATTCACTTTTACTCAATATATCAAGCTACTACGAACCTCAGTAATGCAGACGTTAGGCTTTTGTGTGTTGCCTTTTTTTGGTGACATAAATTGCCAGAATCTGAGAAGAGCTTTGGCTATTGGAAGCCATTAAATGGATTTGGGCCTTATATTTAAACTCCGGACAATTTAAGTTTCTTATATTTTATCATCTTTTAACATAATCGATGTATTTAAATAATTTTAATGTGATGAACCACCATCGGAGTCTCACGGATCTGTAAAACTCATTTTTTATTTTTCTTTTTGATAGAAACCATCCTACTTTGTAGTAGTAACTATATGTGTGTTAGGTCTAAAACACAACATATGTACATCAACAAGGTACAATATAAGTGTGCAATCATACAGTGCACACTTCTATTGCATATCCTGACATCTGTCCTAAACCCCTCAAGTAAAAAGGAAGAGAAACACGCATGACAGAGACAGACGAGCCTGACGTCTAACCTAAACTCCTCTCATACGGAAGCAGAGCTGTGGGGTTATAACAGGAAAGGTCTGATGCTGGTTCGGTTTTTTTCAGTTGAATGGGCTTTTTTATTGAAGGGCTTAATAAAGTTAGGTGTGTTTGTTTTACAAGTCAAATTGAGACTGTAGAGTTTTCTTAGTAAGACCGTGTGGTCTGGTATATTATGTTCCTATAATTGTGTTGCCTTAAGTCAGAAAAGTGAGGGGTACATTTCTAGTTTAGGATAGATGTCAGGATAGTCTCTCCTCCACATCATGCCCCTTTGTAGCCAAAACATAAATAACAGTTTTGTAACAAGAGAGACCACAAAATCGAATTCACTCGAAATAAAACAGTGCACAATTCTAAAGAGCACTCTCGTAATGATGTTCGCGGAACAAGGATTCCGATAATAATGATGATGGCGATGATAATACTAATAATAAAACTTCATTATTTTGCTACTTTAAATGTGAGTTTTTCCTAAATATGTTTAATTAAAAAGTGTGATTACCTCGTACACCATTATAACATTTACTTGACGTAATTTTACTTATTTGTGGTCTAGTTTTTTAACAGAATGTAGGTTCGTAGTTCTTTGATACGCGTCTATTCAAGTGCCAGGAAGTTCCTTGGCCAAATTAAGTTACAAAGTACTATTCCAGTCTAAACATTGTTTGTCTAAATTAAACTTCTCAGTTAAACTGACGGATGAAATTTATCTTCTTACGTAGGAAGTATGAAGGGTGAATTTTGAAAGTATATGTAACACTGTATGTTCGTTTTAATAAGGGCTAGGAATTTATTGCAGAATATTTTATTGTAATCCATAGTTAACGAAATAAGAAAAGTTCTTAAACGTAGGTGAAATCTTGGCCTATACTTTCGAAGTGAATTGCATTCTGTTCATAACATTTAACATGTGTAGTACACACTTAATGGGCCGGGTAGCTCAGTCGGTATAGCAATTGAGCTACGTGCTGGACGGTCCGGGATCGAATCCCGGTGGGGACGAGATTTTCCGCCCATCCAGACTGGCCCTGGGGCCCACCCAGCCTCCTGTAAAATGGGTACCGGGTTTTTTCCGGGGGGTAAAGTGCGGCCTGGGCATGCTGCTGCTGACTCTTCTAGTGCCGCGGTCATGGAAGAATAGAGCTGTACCTCTACCCATCCTCTGGGCCACACCGGGCCTGTAACGGGATCATTTGACCTTTTTAGTAAGCACGTAAGCAAATTCATAGAACAGCGATTTTATGGGTATGGATGATGTGACAAAACACAAGCCTTACGAAGACCATACAAATATGCTGCAACTTTATTCTTATATTTACTGTGTTTGGTTTAATTTTTAGGTGTGTCGCAAAATTGAAAAAATCTACAATTAGTTTCGTCATATCTGCCTTTTAACTGTCTATATGTCCGTCCTTCCACAACAAACATTTCGGTTACCATTGAACGGTTTTCACGAAATTTGATATTTGAGTAATTTAAAAAAATCTGTGGTGAAAGTTCAAGTTTCATTAAAATCTGTCAAGAATAATGAGTATTTTACATGAAGACCACTATATATATTTTCATCGTATCTCGCTCAGTTCTTCTTAGAATGAGAAACGTTTCAGATAAATGTTGTGTAGAAAATCAAAACACATTTTGTATTTAATAAATTTTTGCTTTGGATTATGGAGCCATTTGTGAGATATTGTGGAAAAATAATTTGCAGCCGACGGACCACATGCGAAAATAAAATACGATGCATGCGCATGGCATGCTGGATACATAAGGCTACAAACACAACCTCAGAATTTGTAATACTTATTGCTGTTCCACTACAACAATGGTTGAAAGAATGCGCCTCAATTTTAGTTTAATGTGCATATCGTCTGTCTTCTTAAATTTTACAATAAAAAAGTGGTGTATGTTATATATAAGGATTGAGGTCATCCCTCACAGAAAACATAGTTTTTTTATTGGAGGGACAAATCGACAATTTTTCCTCGGAAAAGATTCGTTAAAAGAATGACACTTAGCACGTATACGAACTGTGCGGACTAAATGCAGCTTCTTGAATTTTGACACTGGCAATACGTATGGTAGCCAACTGAGATTCGCAACGTTAGTACAAATCAAATACCATAGACGTCAGCACAGCAGACTAGTTTCGTAACTGCTGCGTTGGCAGAGCGTTGGGCTGATAACTTCACGCACACCTGCTTAGAACGAAAAGTTTGTCGTTTAATCTACCAGCCTGGTGTTCATCTTTGTGTTTGAAGCTTTTAGACAGTGTAAACCACATTGTAAAGCATACAGATGGCATAAAAGTCTGTATTTCGCACGTAATTTCACAGTGACTGTAACCGTCCAAATCACAGCTTGAATGCCGACGTTGGATAAAGAAAAATTTCTGTCTCTCGATCACTGAGAGCAAATATTTGTAAACAATTACAAGTGTTTCTTGTCAGTAACTGGGGACCCTGTTTAATGAGTGTCAGTGGATTACAGTCTCAGTTAATGCTAACCTGTCTTATCGTATAGACATGTTACGAATTGGCACATGGCTGGTGGTCGCCCCACCACAACGACCTTCAAAATGAAAAGCAGAAAGAAGAGTGGGGGTGGGGATGTTTTAGGTAAGACAAGTTGTGTCTCCAACTGCGTGTTGCAGTCTTCAGTTCATCGAGTGTGTGCCCACGACGAATATGGCGGTTGTGTGCTTACTAAGCGCCTGTGTTCTGTTTCCCGTTATTACTGCGAGAGGTGCATGCAGACTTCGTAAAAACAGGTAAGACGTCTTCTTCTTATCCTTCAATCTTTTGATTGGTTGGCAGCTTTCCATCTGGAATTGCTGCAAGCCATTCTTTTCATTGCTGTATAACTGTTAGCTCCTTTGTTTCTGGCGACTTGCTTTTAAGTACTGTAGTCGAAGTCTTCCCACGGACTTTATTCCTGATATTGCTTCTTCAAGGATGTTTACTTCAAACTGGTTATGCTTTAGTGTATGACCTCTCCATGGGTGGCGTCCATGTTTTAAAATTTTCAAAATAATCTTTCTCTTTTCGCTCTTTGAAAAACGTCAGCATTTGTTACTCTGTCCATTTTTTTAAGACATAAGAAAATATTAACAAAACTAATTCATCTAAGTCTTTGAATAAAGAAAGATATTTATGGCCCGGATTTTCATGGAACTCGTAATGCTTAACAGCATATAATGTCGATCCTGAATTTCGACAGGAAGCTAAATAGCTTGAGAAACACGGAAATTATGGGCATAAATTCTTGTACATTGTGATTCATGGCTTCCATAGTTATGTAAATGAAATCACGCCCTCTTGGGATTTTACGTGATGTAGAATGGTAGTCTGTTACAGACGTTTCAGTACAACCTATCTGTCCCATCTTCGCGGATACTGCAATTCAATAACTCTTGGATTGGTTTACTGTTGAAGACGGGACCGATAGGTTGTAGCGAAATGTCTGTAACACACTACATTCTACACCGCGTAAAATCTCAGGAAGGCGCAGATCTCATTTGTGTCCTGAAATCAAGTCAGACTATTGTGGTACTTATTGCAATGAAACTCATACTTGCCAAACGATACTGCAGTTGGATTTTCAATGCCAAATTGCACAGATGTCGGTCAAGAATTATTGAATTTCGGTCAGACATTCTTTTATACCTTTAAGTAAAATACGGAAGTCATTGCACGGATTTCCACTATACGCATAACCGCTTAATACCGTTTTGTGTAAGTCTTCAGTGGCGTATTAACTACATCGGCTAAGAATTGTGGAAGTAAAAGATAAAAGTTCTTCACTATAGAATAAGTTTACGCCCTGGAGTAAAGTATAGATTATATTGTACGGATTTTCATGGGAGCGATTATGTAAGGCGACAAACGTGTAGATCTCCAATAACGAATTCCACCATTTCTGGAATACTATTATAGGCCTATAGATAATAGGTCGCCGAATTTTTATTTCTTAATAAATCGTAAGGCTACCACGGGTGTCACGTGTTCCTCTTATATCACGTGTAATATAGGGTAGGCCTATTCTTAGAACTATTACCACACAATTAAAAATAGGACAGGCACTGTACGTGTACTTGTAATACTGAGGCGCGATCGCGTAACAAAAGCAGTGAATACTACATATTTTGATTACGTGTCTGTAATCTTCGGTATATTGTCATCTGTGGCTTGCCAGGCTCTACGATAATTTTTCCACGTGATATTGTAAAGAACAAGATTTTCAGAAAAAAATATTGGACATAAAATGTGTATTGTGATTTCCTCTACAATTTTATCTGACATATTTCATATTCTAAAAAGAACTGAGCGATATATTAACTTAAATGTATGTAGATCTTCATGTAAAATAGCCATTACTTTTCTCAGATTTCAATGGAACTTGTATATTCTCGACAGGTTTTGAAGAATTTCAAATATCTAATTACATAAAAATCCGTCCAGTGGAAGCCGAGTTCCATGCTGGCGCACGGACGGACAGATAGATATATAGACATGACGAACATAAGAGTTGCTTTTCACTATTTTGAAAAGAAGCCTAAATCCGATATTATTGAGAAACAATTAGTAAGGGCCTGGCGTTTAATTAAGGTCTTCATATTCGGGAGACTGATAAATGTCTTCAATACTTATAAGTATGCAGGTCGTACATCACAGAGAACACCACGGGCCTTATTAGGAAGAAATTCAATTTTATATGTTCCGTCTGGAGAAGCAACATCTGTTTCTCTTGTATTGCTGAGGTAGACAAGCCGCTTTTAACAAAATATGTTGTCAGTGCCAATGCCATCGTATGCAAACCGAATCTTTTTAGCGCCATATTAGCTTGTTCATCTGTGACCTCTTGCGAATATACCGTATTTTTTCGTAATTATGTCACAAGCAGCAAAATTTCAGGAGAAAAAATTATCTGCCATTGAAGGTATGTTTTGAATTCATCTACCATTTTACCTGAAACTTTTAGGTATCGGGAAAAGGTAAACGAGATATTAACCATAGATGTATTTAGGTCTTCATACGAAGTGCCTAATAATTGTATCCCATCTTAAGCAACATTGCATTTCTTAGAAAGAGTTAAATTTTAAAATCCTGTATTTCGCCAATCCGACTGGTCGCGCGGTCTAAAGCGTAGGTCTGCGGCCATTCACTTACTGGGATTGTAGGTTCGAATCCTGCCGGGGTCATAGATGTCTGATATGAGTGTTGTGTGTTGTCAGGTACAGGTCTCTGCGACGGGCTGATCACTCGTTCAGAGGAGTCCTGCGGTTTGTCTAAGCGAGTGTGATCACCAAGCACGATAAGGCGGGCCATGATCCAGAATCGGGTCGAAGCTCTATTGAAGGAGGGGCATATAAAATCTCCCAAAAATCCGTCGTGCGGCGGGCAAGTTGACACGTACAGACAAAAGGGCAGATATCACGCAATTAAGTGTCGTATTTTGCATCTTTGTAAACCCACCTGAAATTGGTGAAATTTCACTCTCGCCTAGTTATTCACTTTGTCATGATGTTTGAATGGAGATGTAGTCGAATTCTTACAGAAAATCTATAAAAGATGGATGTGAATGGACGTCCTCGAGTATCTGCTACTTTTCCGACCCCTTTACGCATTGGGATCGATTCGTGAATCCTAGGTCATGCATCTTGTAGCTCAGGCATTGTATCGTCTGAGACAACCCAGCTCTCTGGGATCCCATACAGAGAGCTATATTTAGCAGAACAATTACTCACAGCACCAAATGTCAGGACTTGTTATCGTTAAGTCCACAATATTTTAGTTGGGCTAGTTCTGCCCTTACATAAGCACAGTGGTAACTATATACGACTCATACTTTACTACTCAGTATTCCTGCAGTTTTTCAGCATATCGCATATATATGTATATATATATATATATATATATATATATATGTGTGTGTGTGTGTGTGTGTGTGTGTGTGTGTGTGTGTGTGTTCATATGAATTTCACAGTTGACTGATTATTTATGTAAACAGCCTAAAGCGACTGGTCTTTGTCATGAAGGAACATTGCGTTTTGTTTGGGCAGGAGGGGAGTGCTTATGGATGAAATAATTATTACGAGATTTAAGTATATATGCGAGTGTTTGTCTGGTTAAATCCACCGTTTGAAGATAGTTTAGTATATATATATGATTTACCCTCTGGAAAAGAAAACCCGATTCCCATTAAACAGGAAACAGGAGAATGGGCAAGCCCCAGAGCTGGTCTGGGCGATTTAGAACAGACATAACTCTCATTTTTCTGTCGCAAATTGAACCACAGTTCCATGGCCTTCCACCTCAAAGTACCTACCAACCCATTAAATATTAACAGGATATTACAGAAATCAACATGTAAAGTATATATATATATATGTGTGTGTGTGTGTGTGTAAAGTGTATGTATATAATTTACATATTGATTTCTGTAATATCCTGTCAATAGTTAAGGGTATGTCAGATATGGGAACTGTGGTTCAATTTGCGACAGAAAAATGAGAGTTCTGTAGGTTCTAAATCGCCCAGACCAGCTCTGGGGCTTGCCCATTCTCCTGATTAATGGATATCGGGTTTTCTTTTCCAGAGGGTAATTCAGCCGGAATCTGAAGCTCACATCTTTCAGGTGCCGGTGATAAGAATGAATGATGCTGTACCTCTAGGCTCTGTGTGTCCTCGTGGAGTGTCCAGGGAAAAATGAAAGTTTTAATAAAAAAATATCATTGCGGGAGACACGGTGCTATGTTTATACTTTGTAGAGGGCAAATTGATAGTTTCGGCGCCGTGAAGGCGTATGGGGGAATGTAGATATAGCTCCACTAATTCTTAATATCGGCAATGGATTGAGACCAGCGTGTCAGCTTCAAGTCCAGGCCGCTCCATTTCCAGGGAGGCCCCACCCCCCATTGTCCATTGAATAGGAGGTTGACTGGGCCCCATAGACAGTATGCACACTTTGGAGAAGAGAAAAAGCTATTGCCCATGCCGGGAAATGAATCACATGCTCTCGGATATCCAGACACTAGCCTAGCCTGTATACTGACATATCTGAAGGCATCTGTAATAAACATGACAATTTAACAGACAATTAGTAGCGCCTAACTCTTCTGATTGCAGCTGGTTACGTGCTACCTAAATGACGGTTAACGGGTTATTCTAAGGAACAGTTTGTTGCTTAGACAGCATGGTGCACGAAATAGACGTCTGAATATTATACATAATCTATATATCAAACGGCATTGCACTATTGCTGAAGGATCGTAGCCTCTACTTTCATGTAATATTGCAACTGGGGGGGGGAGTGGATTTCAATATAGGAGACTGAAACATAACGCACAAGTGTAATTTCCTGTAGATACTTCTCGCGTCTCGTGGAAGTGGTCCAGTCATTATTTACGATGGTCAGCAGTTCAGTCACTGAGCAGAGTTCGATGAAAGGCAATTGTGTTGAAGAGATTGGGATTCTAGACCAATTTAACATAAATATACTCTGTACTGACGCGTTAATGAAATATGTAGAAACGTAACAATTTGGTTGACGTGAATGAGGGGGTATTCTTTATTAATATGTTTGCTTTATACAGGGCGTCTACCAAAAGAACTTAACGTTTTCAAAATGATAAAGAAAACAAATGTGGTGCATGTGGGGGGTCTTCTTTATTGATAGTTTTATGCAGGATGTCTACAAAAAGAATTTAGTATTTTCTAAATGATAAAGAAAACAAATGCGGTGCATGTGAGTTCCTTCTTTATTGATAGCTTTGTACAGGGTGTCTACAAAAAGAATTTAACATTTTCAAAATGATAAAGAAAACAAACGTGGTGCATGTGGTGGTCTTCTTTATTGATATGTTTGCTTTATACAGGGTGTCTACAAAAAGAATTTAACGTTTTCAAAATGATAAAGAAAACAAATGTGGTGTGCTGAGGATTTCATTCCTACATTAGTCTATAAAGAAACTCTCAAAATGTCTTTTACCTGATCGTAGTTCATTCGGTACAGAGAGAATGTGTGTTTTATTTACAAAACCAATTATTTACACACAGTGTACAGAACAATGCAGTTTCTATCCCTACTACATGTTTCGGCAATTACGTCGCCATCAACAAGGAATATTACACACAAAGATATTTAAAACAAGTTAAAATAATATATAATTTTTTTCTTTTGGCTCGACAGCCCGTAGTGGGCTAGGGCGTCCTCATTGTTCAGGCTTCACGATCACACTCAGTTGCACACAGCAACCTCGGTAGGACGCCACTGGACGAGCGGGCAGTGCGACGCAGAGACCTCTCCATCTGACAACACACAAAACTCACAAGAGTCAGAAATTAATGCACTCGGCGGAATTCGAACCCGTAATTCCGGCAAGCGAATGGCCTCACACCCACGATTTAGACTGCATGGCCACTGTTAAAATATAATACAGTTACAGAAGTAAAATACATTGTACCAGTGCAGTATTGTTGATACAATGTTTGTTACTTCTATAACTGTGTTTTATTTTGAAAGGCTTTAAATAGCTGGGTATTTTATATTCACTGGTGATGGCAACGTAATCGTCGAAACATGTTGGAGGGCTAGAACTGTGCTGTCGTGTGTCCTGTGTGTGGATGTGTTTGTTTGGTAAATGAAACACACAATATTAGAGTTTGCTCCTTATGCCCCATATCGTGATTATTGTGCGTAGCAGCTGCTTCATTCGACTAGTTTGAAAATGGTGATTTCACAGCAAAACAGTCAGCCTGTGCTGCATTTGACGAAGACGGATTGGTTAACGCCAGTGCAATGTGCAGTTCGCAAGCAGTGATGTACGGACATCCGTTTACACCTCGTTCAAGACATTCGAATGGAATGGGTGTACTTGAAACGGCCTATAGTCCAGGTTGACTTTCAGCGTCAGGTGAAGCTGTGGACTGTGTTCGGACTTGCTTTCAAATCAACTACGAAAAATCAAAATAGATGTTGGTATAGAAATGGATGAAGAATCAACGAGCTGAGACACCTCCGTGTGAAATGCAAGTTGCACAGGTTTTGCTTACTCTGTCTTCTCCGAATGCAGAACAGACAAACTCTTTGTTGTGCGGTAAATATTTTAAAAGTGGTGACTTCTAGCTGCAATGGCGAGCAATTAACACGAACCGCAATAATTGGAATAACATTTTGAGAGTGTGTCTATCGACTGAACAGGTGCTAATTGCTAAGTACAGCGATTTTGCTTTCTATGTCATTTCAAGAATGCGAAGCTCTTTTTTGGACACTCTGCATAAACAGGTTTTTAGCTTTCGAAGAGATTCAGTTTGGAAGGTCTTTGTCACCGGGGTCAACTGGTGGCTTGTCACATAGAGCTGGAAAATTCTTCTCATCGATATCGACCTACAGTAATTAGTAATCATAAAACCACTTTGAGATTTGCTCTCTTTTGGGTTCTTACCCAGGGTTGAATTGTAAATTTCTTAAGGGCTTTTCAGGACAACCTATCGGACCCATCCCATTATGAAGGGTCAAACAGCCTCAACTGTTTGACATTTCAAGATGGGATGGGTAGGTCGTGCCAAAACGTCGGTAAGAAACTGAATTCCTACGCTGCGTAAAATCCCAAAAGAGCGCACACTTCATTGAGACTGTGGTGGAAACCTGAAATTTTTCGTTCAAATTACAGCGGCCTCTCAGTTAATGTTCAATAATTGTGTTTACAAATAAGTAAATATTTAAAAAATTATCTGCACAATAATTGGTAGGAAGTGTTAGGATTTGAGGTTCTCGTGGTAATGAATATGAATATTATTGTCGTATAGAATGTGACGCCGTGTAGGATGAATGTACAGCAGTCAGTTTGGTCCACGAGGATTTGAGATTTTCCTTTTAGCATTAAATTTGATTAAAACCCGCGTACCCAATTATACAAAAAAGGACATTCATCAGTACCTGGATTGTAGCATGTACACGGATATAGAAATGAGATAATGTACTCTCACGCAGTGGTGCGAATATTGCGTAGGTACGAACTCACATAGATTAAATTAGTTTACGTGACAGAGATTTGGCCATTGGGCTTGTCGACTAACAGAAGACCAAAAATTATTACGCATTTGTGTAACCGCTATAAATTTTGTCACAATTGAACCAGAGTTTTTAATTAGTAAGCAAAAAGGTTCGTGGGTGAGAAAGGTTTTATGGAGTGCACAGTTTATACTGTCAGCATTTCACACTCGTATGGTGACATATGGAGACAATTCAAAGTTAAAGTAAGAGAGAAAATTCTAAAATAACTGCATGACATTACGGGTTGTGTCTTTTTTTTTTTTGTTGCTGTAACTGCAATGGAGATCTCTAAATCTGTAATTTATTTTCAGATCTGCTAAATCCCGTTACGTTTTTGCCTTGGAGAGTCTTCCATTTTGTGATAAGAGATTTTCAGTTCTTTACCAGCACATCCATAACACCATTAAAATAATACACATTTTCTGTTCAAAGATTTCGTTTGAAAACTTTTCATCCATGTGATACTTGTGTAAGTTTCTTTGTTATTAATCCACACTGTAAAATCACTCTATTCATAATAATAATAATAATAATAATAATAATAATGCTAACTGAATCCTGTATCGAGAATTTATGTGATGCTGGCCGTCAGTTGGACATTAACTATTGAAACTCTCAGAAACATGAGCGATTCCTTTTTCAGTGTGTTATATAAAGACGCTGACAAAAGCTGATACCAAATAATGCCTTCTGTAGGTGAGTTTATGAGTGCGGAACGTTGAAACATTGGTGAATTGACACGGACAGGAAGGAACCGGAGAAGGGCCAAAGCCAAAAGCCAGTTTGTCAAATGCAATTCCCACATTCAGTAGCCTGGGATCGAACCCGCGTCTTCAAAACGAGGGATCGGATGCTAACCTCCTGATCCGTGACAATGATGGCTGTAGACTGATACAGACCTAGGATAGTGACAGTGATCGCTGTAGACTGATATAGACCGAGGTTAGTGAGTGATGGATGTAGACTATATACCGAGGTTAGTGACAGTGATGGCTGTAGACTGATACAGACCGAAGATTGTGACAGTGATGGCTGTAGACTGATACAGACCGAGGATAGTGGCAGTGATGGCTGTAGACTGATATAGACCGAGGATAGTGACAGTGATGGCTGTAGACTGATACAGACCGAAGATAGTGGCAGTGATGGCTGTAGACTGATACAGACCGAGGATAGTGGCAATGATGGCTGTAGACTGATATAGACCGAGGATAAGTAAGTAAGGAGTGTGTCAGGTCTCCTACAGAGCTGCACAACACATCATCTGTACGCGTATGGACAAAGGACTGCCAAAACAATATTTTAAGGTAATCATTTTTCTGTGATTGTAAGCGTGTGTTAAGTGGGCCCGTTGCTTATGAATTCCTCATGAAATTTTGCAATGATTAGTCTGTTGATCATTTCCATTACAAATTTTCCGCTCTGACGGTAAATTACTTGTCCGGTTTTATAAAAATTAGGTATGAATGATTTATCCAGTTTAAAATTTTAAGATGCTGCTGTGAATGGCTGTAGTATTTGGCGCACACTGCATTTTCGTACGACCGCCATCATGGCGTAGTTGGTGTTAGTTAAAAATTATAATTCTTTGGTTGTCCGACCAGCCGCCTCGGGCCCTGGCCGGTTCAGTAATTCACCTCCGATATCCTGATCCCCTGATAGTCCCCTCCATCCTCTTATAGTCAGCAGCAAACAGGAGCCTGTCCTGAAGTCTTTCCAACTTGGTCTTGGTCTTGCCAGAAGTCTTCTTCCATGACATTTTCTATCCACTATTTTTTAAGTGTTCTAGGATTATCTATATGGACTATGGGACCGACCTATTGTAATTTTTGAGCGTTGTATATAATTATAAAACAATACTGTCCCAGTGGCCGCGCGGTCTAAGGCGTAGGTCTACGGCCGCTCGCCTGCTGAGTTTGTGGGTTCGAATCCCACCGGGGGCATGGAAATCTGTCTGTTGTGAGTGTTGTGTGTTGTCAGGTAGAGGTAACTGCGACGAGCTTATCACTCGTCCAGAGGAGTTTTACCGACTGTGGTGCGTCGTTGTGTGTGATATAGAAACCTTGTGAATGAGGAGACCCTGGCCCTTGGGGGCTGTTGTGTCAAAACAAACAAACCTTTTTAAATGCGTTTTGTGAGAATCAAGCACTTGGACACCCAGATGTTTCACCGTTCCATATAAGGTGGCCATTCTGCATTGTAACGCTAAATTAAAGACAAATAACGAGTGATAAACGTCATAATAAAGTTTCCTTATAGACGCCACGAAGGATAAGTGGCAGCGTGGAGGTTTTGCTCCACTCATTCTGAACCTCGGCATAGTGTAGTCAACTTTACGACCTACTTCGTTACTATCCTTGAAAGGGTCCCCGTCACCCACTGCATGGGGGGTGGGGGCTGGCTGGGCCACAGTGCCGATCTGGACCGTATGGTGAAGAGACACGTTGCTTTTAGTCTGCTAGCAATATAACTAATGTTTCTGGAAGGTCACTGGATCAACTGGGCTGTTCCGGCTGCATAAAAATTGCGGTAGATGAATTAAGTGTCATCACATCTATGTAACACCTACATTTGTGCGTCGAAAGGTGTTTACTCGCAAGTGAATCTTGATTGGACTTCATTTTAGGGCTGTCCAACACGATTACTGTTTCGTGCTGTAGAATAGAAATGGCAGTTGAACCATCTTTTTTTGAGTTTAATATATTCCTGTAGAGTTCAGGGTTATGTTCTTCCTGCCTGTAGTATTTCTCTTTTCTCACCCGTTCACGCATTCATTTATTCATGACAACATTCAACCTGAGAAGTCAAGATATCTGTGCGTCATAAAAATTCGTGCAATTTATTAAATTTCAAAATATTTTTATACATGCTCCATGAGTCGCCGCAAATGGGCTGCAGTTTATTTTCCGATAAAAACATGCACGTTCTCGAGAGTGAAGCCACAGTTTACTGTCTGGAATGATGAGCCACAGGCTTACTTCATCCATCTTGAACCAGTCGGGTTGCATAGATCAGAGGTTTTCCAACAGAAACCTGCTTGACGGATGGCAAGATTTTTTGTTTATGTTGACATCGTCGATAAGTGGTGTGGCTGTTTTGTTGGGTGTCGCACTGTGGATGTCGAATATCAAAGTGTCTCATTATGTCAAGGGACCGCGGTAGCACAGTGGTTAAGGCGCTGTGCTACAAATCGGAAGGTCACTGGTTCGATTCCAGATGGTGTCATTGGCATTTTTCCTTGACATAATCCTTCCGATCGCACTATGGTCGACTCAGTCTCCCAACAGAAATGAGTACCAGGAGTATTTCCTAGGGGTAAAAGCGGCCGGTGCGTAGGGCTGATGGTGTCATTGGCATTTTTCCTTGACATAATCCTTCCGATCGCACTATGGTCGACTCAGTCTCTAACAGAAATGAGTACCAGGAGTATTTATTGGGGGTAAAAGCGGCCGGTGCGTAAGGCTGACAACCTTACCACCATCCTGGGCTATTTTCACGTAATCTGGGAACCATAACTTCCTGGAATACTCTGGGCACCTCGGGCCTGTAATGGGACCGATTTAACTTTATCTCATTATGTCAAGGAACTACCTACTTACTGGTCGTTTTGTACTAGCGCCTTACGACTGTAAAGGTAAGAAGGTGCTGAGTTTAATAAGATAAGTAATTGTGTTATTTAATGAAGCAGCAGCTTCTGTAGTGAAAGATAAGCGTTAAACAATGGAGAAATGTCGACTTTGTAGGAAGTCAACGGGGTAATTGATGTCTCGAGACAAATGTAAGTATAAATGACACCAAGGCAGCTTGACTGATGTAATTGTAGTAGAGGGTGACAGCGTGTTTGTTTTACGAAATCGGTATTACAAATGATTGTCTAATGATTTTAAGGCTTCCAGATCAGTGAGTTCTCACGTTGCAGTCAACGCCCGAATTTGCCTTATAAAAATGCGTTACAAGTCGCCGTCGCGGTGATTCGTTCTACATCACTGGCAACCGGAAACTGTCACTTTGTTGACCGCTACTGGGATCTTCCCTTCTAATTTTTTTAAGCTCATGGTTCCGTGCATCTTAATTCAATGTTAATAAAAAACCAACCAGGTGCAACAGTATGCAGATATTTATTTACTGCAGAGTCACTCTACATGATTCGGGTGTCACAGCACCCATCATCAGGAGTACTAAAAACTGTAACCGCAGCCTCCGGTACAGGTCATAATACTGGTATAGCTACTTGCCTCCAACGTGACCTGATCGGGCCACGTTGGAGGCAAGTAGCTGTACCAGTACTACGACCTGTACGGTAGGTTACGGTTACAGTTTTCAGTACTCCTGATGATGGGTGCTGTGACACCCGAAACATGTAGAGTGACTCTGCAGTAAATAAATACCTGCATACTGTTGCACCTGGTTGGATTTTTATTAACACTTCCCTTCTAAATTACTAACTTCTATATTTCGACGTTTTTCAAAAAATACATTACAACTCTACGAGTTGTACAATCCTTCAGAATCCAGCCATCTCAAATATTTGTCATTTAATAAACCTAAAATCTATTCACTCATCATCTTATATAGTTTCTAAGGTCAATTTCATTTGTTAATTGTCCCAGCGCACTCGAAGCTTCCCTCTCGGTCAAAGTTTCCTGCATTCTACGTTCCAAACCCCCCAACGTCTTTAGGATACAACATCTTCAGCTGCGCTCTAGAACTTCAGCTACGGCAATTGTTGTGACACGCACTGCTTCCAAAAATTGTGTTTCTTTCTGAAAGGCATTGTGTAAAATAATGTTATATACACTCCCAGTCTTGCAGTCATTATGATGAATGTAATAGCTCTCTAGAAGATTGAAATAATGTAGATTGTTGAAAGGTGGTTGAAATTATTGATGCTTGGTTCCCGTCAGCATTCGAGGACCTCTTGCATTCACTCCGCGGGCACCTAAGTTTCTGCGGCCCACCTGTTGCGAACTGCTGCTTTACGGCTTAATAATTCAGTGCTATGGACACGTAGACATGGTTGCGATGCTTTACTGCGTGGACAGAAACAAGCAGTTAATATCGATTGTCCAGTAGCGGTGTACAGTACTGAGGTCTGATACATCCCAGTCGGTAAATGTCATATTCGTGGTTCCGTACATCATAATTCTAGGTTGAAGAAATCCAACGAGATGCAACAGTATGCATATATTTATTTACTGCTAAATTACTCTACATGTTTCGGGCGTCCATCGCGCCCAGCATCAGGAGTACATAAAATTGTAGTTGTAGCCTCTGGTACAGATCATACTAGGGAGCAACTTCTTCAAACATGACCAAATAAGCACTGGTTTGGGACCGCCGGTCCCAGACCAGTCCTTATTGGTCACGTTTGAAGAAGCTTGTTCCCCAGTATGACTGTACCAGAGGCTACAACTTCAATTTTATATACTCCTGATTATGAGCGCGATGGAAGCCCAAAACATGTAGAGTAATTTAGCAGTAAATAAATATCTGCATACTGTTGCATCTCGTTGGATTTCTTCAACCTATCCCAGTAGGTGCTTCCCTGTATGTCTGAGAACGGAGCCAGGCCTTTACATGATTTCAGGCTTCGACCTCCAAGTAGATGAGACGTGGACTCTTCTGGGCTGATATGCAACGTGTACTTTTGATTTCTTATCGAAGTTTCGGAACAGTTTATCCACGGCATCTTCAGGGGTTAAGAATCCTTCTTGGTCCTTAAATATGAGACCGTTAGGTTGTCCCAAAACGAATTAAAACTACACGTTGTGTAATAGCCCAAAAGAGCGCATTTCTCGGAACCAGGCCTGGTATCCAAAAAAAGGTGTTTTGTTTTTGGAAGCGAGAAGTTGGACAAAGAGCAGATACCTGGTGATCTTAAATGCAATACACAATTGTCAGATTTCACTGAATTTAGGGGTTTTGTTTTTTTATTTTCAGTGAATTTTATTATGACAGTAATTAGAAAAGAGCGACGTAATTACATTTAAGATTATGACTCTGATAAAGGAGCGTATTTATTACTGTTGACAGTTGTAGAAACGTGCAGCTGGTACAGGGGTAATAGTTAGGAAAAAATGTTAAGTTCAATATGTCATGCATTCTTCAGTTTCAAAACGAAAATTCACAATTTATTTCTAAAAACATGCGCCGTCAGTGAGGAATTAGTATCTCGAATTATTTCAAACTAAATCTTTAAAGATGGGGCGCAACCTTAAGCTGAAGTGCACCCACTTCCATGAAATGTCATACGAACATATTTGCACTCGCATCTGAAGCAGAACAGCAGACAACAGTTACATGCCGATGGTCACTATACGCCGATCCCATTAGCCGCGCGTTCTAAGAGGTGTGCTTGCGGCCGGTCGCTTGTTGGATTGTAATTTCGAATTCCGCCGGTGAAATGGGTGTCTGTATTTGGCGTGATGTGTATCGTCAGGTAGAGGTCCTTGCGTCGGCCTGAACGATCACTCGTCCAGAGGAGTCCTACCGAGTGTGCTGTGTCTGAGTGTGATCGTGAAGCCTAGATAATGAGAAGGCCCTGGCCCACTACGGGCTGTTACGCCATGGGGGATGATTTTGTTTGTTTTTGGCACAACAGCCCCCAGTGGGCAATGGCCTCCTCATTCACGAGGTTTCTAGATCACACACAACGACGCATCACATTCGATAGCACTCCTGTGGACGAGTGATCAGCTCGTCGCAGAGACCCCTACCTGACAACACACATCACTCACAATAGACAGACATCCATGCCCACGGTGGGATTCGAACCCACAATCTCAGCAGGCGAGCGGCCGCAGACCCACTCCTTAGACCGCGCAGCCACTGGGACCGGCGATGGGGGATGATTACTATGTTGAAGTAAAGAATGAGAACATTGTTCATGAGAAAACTCTGTAGAGTGCCATGATATTTGTTGTTTTTTTCACATACATACCATGCAGCATCTGGCTATTATCAGTTTTTTATTCACCAAATGATGCACAAGTGAATTGTTTTAAAAACAATTTTAAAATTTACATTAAAATTAACATTAAAACAGCTCCGACATGTTTCGGTTTAGTCGCACCATCAGCAGGGAGCGCATTATTCGTGCTTGCTAAATGCGCTCCCTGCTGATGGTGCGACTACATTGAAATATATCGGAGTTATTTTAATGTTAATTTTAATGTAAATTTTAAAATTGTTAAGACAATTCACTTGTGCATCTGTTGGTGAATAAAAAAATATTGATAATATTTGTTGTGTTTAAGGTATGATATTTCTGCTGTCTTATTGCTTTGTTGTGTTCATCCAATCATACATAATTGTCAATAATATTCTCATAAGGCGCTATGGTACTGTAATTTCATACTGATATCATTCTTCAGTCGTTTGTGTAAAAATATTAATGCTTCTTTTGATGATATCGCAGATTAAGCCATAACTCTGGCGCAATTCACCCATAAACACCCAATCAAATATCTCGACTTAAAACATAAATATATCTGAAGAAACAGAAATCAAAATGGTTTGTTTCAAATTCCAGTTCGGATTCAGGTTGATGTAGCTGATGGAATTGATAGGTAGTAATGAACACTTGTAATATACCGTTATTTGCAATAAGGAGATGACGGTATAAGTACACATAAAAGTGAAGTGGACACAAACTCTGTCGGTGGTTGTAAAGAACATGATGGATATTTCGGACCATCTTACAATCTACTGCAATTCACGTCCCGTGGTTTACATAAACTTACAGCTCTTGACGTTCAAACAGTCTCTCAGATAATAACAGCACAACTCACTTCATGTGCGTGCGATCATTACAGCGAAGACTTGAGTTTGTCAGTAGGGAAAATGTCTTTTGTCATGCGATGGCTTCAGAATCCTGCGTCCTATATCAAAGCCACCAAGACTGCCTTCTGTATAGGCCGTGATTTGTCTTGGGCTGTTAAATATGGACTTTCGAACGCAAAGCCCAGTTTCATTGCCAGGGCGTTCTATGTACAGTTCATTGTGAACATGGCAACACCTGGTCAAGTTTTCTCTGAACACTGTAGAATAAAAAACCAACTAGATGCCACTTGTTATTTTATTGTTCTTATAGGCTCAACATGTTTCGAGCATTACTATGCCCATCATCAGGAGCTCGCGACTCTGTTGTTGATTACCACATTGGTCGTATCGTTCTTGGTTTACTGTATGTTGGAGGTTAGGTGCAGTTAGGCTGGAATAGTGTCCGGGTTGCAGGCTCAAGCACAACAAGTTGTGCTTTAACCTAACTGCACCTTACTTCCAACACACAGCAAACCAAGAACGATACGACCAATGTGGTAATCAACAACATAATCGCGAGCTCCTGATGATGGGCATAGTAATGCTCGAAATATGTTGAACCTATAAGAAGTACAATAAAATAACAAGTGGCATCTAGTTGGTTTTTTATTCTTCAGTAATCACAACGATGCACGGTCTAATAAACATCAGATTTCTCTGAACACTTCCATTTGTCTTTGCTGTTTACAATTCAACCAGCGCTCTGCACTCGTCTGTCACCGTGAACTGATGCGATTGAGCCACTGAAGGCCTCAAGGTCAAAGGACCCTCTGTCTTCTACGTTACACGGAGCCCCGAGTTTCTCCTAATACACATTATTTGCTTTTAATACGTTCATTACCCAGCTCGCAAGTCTTTCATTTTTGCTCTTACATCTGCAACCCATTTTGTTCGAATTTTCTGTAACTGTTTACATAGACAACCTATTTGATTAGTTTACGAATCAATGGAAGAAATATTAATAAGCCACCTTCATAATGAACAAGAAAATACATAAACAAAATAGGCAGTGTACATATAACGTGACTTTTGGCGCGTTCTGGTAGGAATTGTTGCAGTGAAAAAGCAACAATCCGTTCCCTTTTTTTATTGGTGACTTACACAACACCACATCTGACGAAAATCTGTCCACTGGAAGTCGCTCTGATACACTCAGAAGACCGAACTAACACACGGACAGATACTTGAAGCTAGTGGGTGCTTCTCGTGACGTGCGAACGCGCCTAAAATCGAACGCGAGTACAGGAATGGTATAAATGCGCGACAGATAAAAGGTCCCTGATAGGTAAGTACGTCTGTAGTTGCTTACTGTGCAAACTGCGGAAGAGAATTTACTGCTGTACTGAGAAGTGTCGTAAAATACATAATGTAAGTTTAAAGTTGGTGAATAAATAAAGACAGATTAACAGCCTTCAAAAATACAACTTTAAAAAACAACAGGTTAGCCAGTTACATGTTTCGACCCTATAGGGGTCGTCTTCAGGCTGGTACTTGAAACATATTAGGAAGTATACAGATCATGTGCGGAGTGAGATCTCGCTTCTTGCAGGTTTCGTATTAATACTTGTTACTCCTTTCCGCAAATGATGTTTACTTCATAATATGTTCCAATTATCAGCCTGAAGATGACCACTAGAGGATCGAAATGTGTAGCTGCTTCACATATTATTTTTATAAAGTTGTGTTTTTGAAGTTAGTAACTCTGATTTTATGTATGTTGATTTTGGGATTAAGAGATCATAAGAAACGCAGTGCACTGTTTAGGCTTTTGAATATTTGCACATAAGAAACTTATGGAAATGTAATTCTTATATGGAAGTATCCAGTTTGAAGGAAATATTACAATCCTATGACATTTTATATTTGTAGTTCCGTGCATCGTAATTCTAGGTTGAAGAAATCCAACAAGATACAACAGTATGCAGATATTTATTTACCGCTAAATTGCTCTACATATTTCGGGCGTCCATCGCGCCCATCATCAGGAGTACATAACACTGTGGTTGCAGCCTCTGGTACAGTTCATAGTATCTGGGAAGCAAGCTTCTTCATACATGACCAAATAGGGACTGGTCCTTATTTGTTCACGTTTGAAGAAGCTTACTTCCCAGATGGTATGATCTGTACCAGGGGCTGCAACTGCAGTTTTATGTACTCCTGATGATGGACACGATGGACGCCCGAAACATATAGAGTAATTTAGCATTAAATAAATATCTGCGTACAGTTTTATCTTGTTGGATTTCTTCAACATAGAATCCTATGACAGTAACATTCTACATGTGTTTTAGGCGGATTGTTACTTGTTTTTTCTCATTCTTCACGGACCCGTAAATCTAATTACGAAGTTCCGTGACAGCTATCATAATACTTATGAAAAGTAACTTCACAATTTTCAGAACGAAAGTATGAAATAATACGAAAGTTACGAAAGTGATTTGTTTGCAGGACAGCGAAGAATTGCGCTCGTTAATTCTGTACTAGCAACCTGAAAATATCCTGGTCTCCACAATGAAATTATAAAGCTATAATCATAAACACTGCCGATGTTTCGCACCTTCAGCTGCTGACATAATTTTGTAAACTTTGTTAATAATGTTTCAAACATTTTCTGAAATGACATTGTCTCTTACGGCAGCAGAGATTCTTTACCATATTCTCAAATTTTTTTTTAACTTCTGTTTATCCGGTGCTAGAGGTACGTAACCAGGATTACATTTTTCTAAGATCCACGTAAATATTATTCTCCCATCCATGTGTGTGTCTTCCAAGTGGTGCCTTAAAAGTTTCCTTTTAGAATTCTTTTTGTATTTTTTACCATTCTTCCAATGCTACTTACGACACTCATATAATTTACCTCACTTTCATCATTCCAATAATATCTGCTGAAGAGTGAAGATTGCGAACTGCTCGATGCATAACGGGTAGCGACGGTAACGTAGACAGTATATTGACTAGGCTACTGACCAGACGATACGATACTCGAATCCCCGCTGAAGCAAGTGATTTTTCTTTTCTCCGAAATGTTCTTATCAGCTCGAGGTCCACCCATTCGATGTGTACGATGGGTCCCTTTCCCGTGGGGTAAAGCGTTGAGGGCGTGGAGTTAGTCTCTTGCTTCCATCTAGAGTCGATTTTGCGAATGAGTGGAGCTACAAATATGCTCCTTCTTTATACAGGGTAATTCATAAGTCCCTCCGGGATTTCCGACCTCTGCAGTACAGTAGCCGGGATGGTCAAGCCGAAGGGGAGCATGTCAACAGAGGGACAGACACTCCAAATTTCTGTCATACCTTACAGGTGCTCGATATGTCCACCCTTGGTGTCTGTCTTAGTTGTTGCGCAGCCCAGTTCGGAAGTTCCGGAGGGACTTATGAATTACCCTGTATGTTCATGGAGTGCGCAGGAGAAACTTCGGTCACATTTTGTAACTGTCAGTAGCCTCCTGTTACATCCACCGTCTTAGGCATCCTGTTCTTGAACAGCCACAATTTGCGTTCTTTACTTGAGTCATTTTTCACTCTTGTGTTTGGCCCACAGTGACTGCCAAGTTTATAGCTCTACTGGTACGTTTTTATTTAGGCCTTAAATTCATCACGTAGCACGTAAATACGATACACAAAACCGAAAGCTCGTTACGTTATAGAATAAACCTGAAGATGATCTATACATGCCCAAACATGTCGTATTACGGATCACTTATTTATATCACTATTATATTTACATATAATTACAAAATATTTTTGCAGTACTTCTGTTTAGGTACCTAACATACGAAAATAAATGTACTTGATTTGCGTCTTTTAAAATTTTGTCACTTTTCCATAGAAAACGCAATGGCTTTGAAATTACCTAACGTCTGCGATTCAAATAAGTGGGTTTAGTTTAGCACAAAATCATTTATTACTAGCAAATTTTTGTTAAAATTTCACAAAACCTCGGAATACACCCATACAGAGATAAACTTGCTTTTCTTACGCCATTAACAAAACGACTTTTCCAATTGTGACCAGAAAGTTTGTGAGTACAGACTGACATGCTAGCAAAATGAAGACATCTTTGAAATTGCTTATTTCTTTATTTATTTCGTGAAGTGAGTTACACAGAGAATAGCGTGCGTAAGAAAACTCAGGTGCGATGCGCGGGGTTAGAGGGCGTTGTGAGTAGGCTGTCGACAGCAAAGTTTGAATAGTATCACAGCAGGGTGAAGGAAGACAGAGACGGCAAGTGTTGGGTTCCGAACAAAGTTCAGTGGTGGTGGAGTTACGCCATTGCTTCAGATCGCACCCAACACGCCCTGTTACGGCATACTGACCAGACACCCTCCCTCCCCCCCTCCCTCCTCTTCTTCTTTCCACCTCAATGTACTTCAAACTCAATCTCACCCTCACACAGTACTAACTAGTGGCACTCGTCAGAGGATTATTTCTGCCAGTACAAAGGTGCATTGGGTGTAGTCTGTTAATATTCGTGTTTTAGTTTATTTGGTGACGGTTAATTGAAATAACCATGAATTGAAATGTGACTGGTTTCTGTACCTGTAATGGAGGCCTGTGATCCGTTGGAACAAGTAAATGTCTACAGACGCCTGCCCCAGCAAGGTACCTGTTTGAAGGCATTAGTATATGTCTGCCAATATGGCGCATTGCGGTGTTCCACTTCGCATGCAGGTGCCTCGTTGCAGGACCTGAAAAATGGCTGGTCTCACTACGCGAGACAAATTAAGTACAGAGGTAATATGGAGGGTGCAGTTTTCTGAGATGTGACGTCGCGTTTTGTTGTACTTCTGTCCTTATCTTGTGAAGGAACCTACTGCCTTTGTCATGAGTTTGGGTCATCTACTTTGATTACAGGAAAAGTATTGGTGATTATATAACAAAACAGACGACGTCACATTCCGGAAGAATATAATACGTGAGTCTTATGCACCACATACGAGTATTAATCCGATCATATTAGAAAAAGCTTTTCAATTTATGTAAGTACATAATATCTAAATATTCTCTCATTTTACGTAATTTTTATACTAATAATTTAAATTTACTGATAGAAATTTATTGTATTTTATCTTCTGTACTCCATATACCTGAGGTTTTCCTCCAATTACTCTAGCACTCTGCGGCGTGTAGGTTCGGAATTCGTTTCTAAGGAACGAAGTCCGTTCTAATTTCAGTTGCTTCTTGCGAGGCCGTCAGGTTATGACGTGCTACGTGACAGCAAGTAAACGGAGTCCTTAAAATATAATAGAAGGGCTAATGCATTCTGTTTCCTGAGCAGACGTAAACAATAAACGAAACAAACTAATTACATGCCAAGACGGTTACCGGTATCGGCCAAATGCAATAATCTCCATGTTTTATGATCTCGTGATAAACGCAGCATTAAATGGTTTTACATGCAGTGATCAGAGTGAGGATGAACTGCACTATACAGACATACTGTAAAATGTAAGTTCTGAGGGCGACACGTTTTGAGAAACAAGAGTCAGGAAATGTTGGAAAGACAAAGTTATGGAGTTTGGATAAGATATTTCTGGATGTTACGCAGCACAGATTGGTAGTACGTTATCGACGTTTCGGGAAAACCTATCGGCCTCATCTTCAAAGATAAGCAGTCAAAGAAAAAAGATTCGTATATAAGCAAAAAAAAAGAATTAATTGATGAACTCTGGGGCGGATTTGCCCGTATATTGTAGAAATAATTAGATTTTGGTCAGTACTAATTACAAAAATTTACCCGGCATTAAAATTAAAATTTAAATTTCTCTCCGCAGCTGTGAGAAAAAGACGTCAATGAAACAAAATGTTGATATCCTTCAGTATAAATTTTTATGCTTGTTGAATATTTAACAAATACATGTAAAAAATATATTTTTAATTCTGCACGTATTTCTTTTAACAGTCCAGTTGTGTTTGAAGCGATATATATTTTTTTTCTGGAACGAATGTGTCCTGATACTACGGAAGATTTGGGGAATATCAAAGACAACTTAGATTCACTTAGTTTTTGGACTTCTTCCGTTCTTGTGACCAATCATTTTTATCTGAAATAATTATTTTAGATGTGGTGTACCTAAGATAGTGCCCTAAAGGACCGAATTAAGGGAAATATTTTAAAAGTACATCTACTGTAGGGGCGTGCAACTTCACCCTGCAAATGAAACTTGTTAACAAATTTCAGTACATTATTTACAGTTCATTGGCTTTCTTCTACTAAACATGTCTGTGCAAGTCAGACAAGAGCAACTTTTAGTGAAAGAAGCGTCACAGCTGCCTCGTGAGCCATTTGCCGAAACAAAACCATCTTTAATTTGAAGTCAAAGTGTACGAAACATATTGTCCCCTGTGACAGATTTAGGAGGCACTGATTCCTATTAAGATGATGTAACTTGGCGTGAAACAACCAATGGAGCGAAAATTGACTACAGTGGATCCAACAGGCAGAAATTAACACGAACTTATCTTTTAAGATCATGCTTCGACATCCAGCCAAACGAAACTCTGGCGTTCTTCTGTCTTTGAACATTTTAATCATACGTTTAGGGGTGTTAAAAACGGTTAGAAGAGGTGTAGATAATTAGCCGCTCAAAGGTCAGCTAATAAATTTTTAGTGTGTAGCACTTGCTGTAACACTCAAATCCATGCATTTTGTCACTGTGCAGTAAGTATTTAGTAGAATTCTGAAAATCGCAAGTGATTGTTCACGTACAAAGTGTCAACTGGTCAGTCTTTGTAGTGGACGTGAATTTTGTATTTTTCTGAGATGTAAAATGATTTTATATACATAAATTTCAGTCTTAAGGGATTGAGTAATTTTTTATTGAAAATATTCAGTACTGTAACGCGTAATACAATTCTTTACAGTAATTTAAACTGAAAAATGTATATGATAGTATCATTTTCTAAATTATAATGAACCGAAAATTTGGACGGCCGATACCAGTAGCCGCGCCGTCTAAGGCGGGGTCCACGGCCCCTGGGAATTTTGGTTGAAACCCCGCAGGGGACATAGAAATTTGTGTCTGGCGAATGTTGTGTTGTCAGGTGGTGGTCTCTGCTAAGGGCCGATTCCTCGTCCAGGGGCGTCCTACTAAGTGCGATGTGTTTAGAGTGTTATCGAGGAAGGTCATAGGGGAGGCCTAGGCCCAATAGAGCATTCGAGCCGTGAGCGAGAAAAAGGAAAATTTGTACGAAAGAAAGAATGTAGGATCAGTGAGATTTGCATTCTACATTATCGAGACGATACAAATGGAATGCGGTCTATTAGATAAACACATGTTTCTCAGAGAAATCTGCTGCTTCCCTCTTCGAGTTACAAGATGGAGGCGCCAAATTCTCCGAAACGTCTTTACCCATCCACCGACCTACGTCGAGTTTTATCACAAAAGGCAGCAATTTTCCTGCATTGTTCCTTTAACTGTAATTTCAGATACACGTATCGTGTCCAAAATTACACGTGCTTTTGTTATCAAAGGCGAGTTATTTGTATATCAAAACACTCTCATATAGTGTAGAGGAGAGCGGGGAATTCCCTTGTCCAATAAACAACAAGTTATCACCTGACGTTGTACATAAAAGCAAGAGATGACCGCTGCCCAGTGACAATGACCACAATAATCAGCCAGGGGTTCCCTTTATAAAGCTACGAGTTTAATGAACGATAATACTGCTGGGACTTTGGGACCTTAACGATTACTCTGTTCAAATATATACACCCAGCGTCCACGGTTCTGTTACCACACGAGATTCCAGTTACTCCATACCGAGTTGGATTATATGTTGGATTGTTGCTAATGACCACAGAGATTCTAGGGAAATGGAAAATTATCAGTCTAGAACATTCTTTTCAAATGGTGGTACGCGTACCGTTGGTTGTATGCGAGGTTGTTTGGGAAATATAATTTTTTTCCCCATAATTTAATTCGAAATTGTTAAGTGAATCACTAATACTATTTTAATATACACGAAAGAAAAGAACACAATTTGTAAACTTTGCACCAGAATGCTGTCATACTGTTCAAATATAAATAACAATTGTCCTCTATGGTCCAATCGCCACTGACGTTTTTAAACAGGTCGAAGAGCGTGTCAGGCCTGAGAAACTGAGGACCACAGAAAGTTCTTGTTGTTCATTTTGGCTGTTTGGTTACATCTGTGACGGCGGTGACTACTGCTACACACAAATTTACATTTACATTATCATTAATGGAGGGAGGAAGGGGAAGCAGCAAGAAGGTAATAATTAATATTTTGCGGAAGAAGTTATCTCAGATACACTAACTGGACATTGAACCGGCTGTGGGCAGTAGCAAGCCAGGGACCATTGCAATAATAATTTGCATTTTGTAAGACATTTTACTGTCAGTTTTAAACAAGTACTAAGCCGGGGTAGCAGGCTCGGTAGGGACAGTTGTGTCACTGTCACTAATACGTACGTGCAGTTTTAGTACAACGGCAGTATTAACAGGCATTACAACTGGCTTTTTTCGATTTCCTCTTTTATTAATTACTTTATTCTGATATTTTATAGTGCATTAATGTGTTGAGAATGAAAGTTAATGAAAAGCTAAATTCGAACAGCAGAAACTTCACTGTATTAGTATTGTCGGCAACTAATAGTTTGAGTAAATGTTTTCCGTTTGGTGCGAATGGTAAGCGAGGAGAAGAGATTGAAAAGCACAGCTGTAAGAAATGAGCGGCACAAGTTTCTGGATTAATTTTGCTTTCTTAAATAACTTCTGCTTATTCATTATGTTTAAGTAGGTTATTTAAATTTGGAGGCCTCTATGGCGTAGATGGTAAAGCGACTCAGCGCTAGAAGGCCCGAGTTTCGAAAGCTAGCGGGGCAAAGATATTCCGTACCCATCCAGACCGGTCTTGAGGTCCACCCTGCCTCCTGTACAAAGGGCACCCTGTCTCTTTTCCGTGGGTAGAGCGGCCGGGGCGTGGTGCTGGCCACCCTTCTAACACTGACGCTGAAAATGCATAGAGCTGGAAATCTACCTGCTTTCATTGCCACTTCGGCAAGTTATGGGACATCCTTTTACATTTTGTATGTGAATAGGAGATTCAGTGAGGCATACTGAGGGAAGTAAGTACTCATACATATCAGGCACCATAAAATTCAATTCAATTTATGCAAACGTTTAAGCATACAAACACAATTAAATCTGAAGTGTTTGTTATGTCAAGTCGAAAATCAAGTTTAGCTATAATGAGGTATATTTAATTTATTCGCTTATTGAACCTAATTTTTACAGCCATTTACGTAACCCTTTGAAACCCAGTTGCAACTAGTCTATATATACAATCCACTCCACTATTAACGAATTCAGCATTTTAGGTCCATGAATTGTGATGTGTTTCGTGGTATTATTGCAGTAAACACCAAAACCTCACGTGGATCGGTTTTCATAATGGAGTTGAACTGTATTCTCTGTGATTTAGGAATTGAAATGTTACTTAATTGAGATAAAACTCAGGCTTTAAACAAATAATTTGTCGTAACACGTGTAGGGTATAATAATATATTTCATAATTTCACTTCTTATCATGAAATATTCGTATTTGAATAGTACATAGTAAGAGTTGCGTCAATTATCGTACGGGGATCCAAGTGATATCATACTTTTATATTGCAAATAAAAGAAATGAAATTTGTTCTTTTCTCAAAAAAAGCAAATGTTATGCTTCATGTGCTGATGTAATCATTATCCTTGTATTTCATTTCGTAGGAAAATCCTCCAGCTTAATTTTGTTGCAAAACTGAATTAGATAATTTTATGGTCTGTTATTGAAGTTTTGGATGCTGAGAATTCTAACAATTCACTTTTTTTAAAAAAAGAGTCTGCAACAGTTTCTAAACTGTTTCCACGACGTGTATTGTACCGATATTTGGTATAGTTTTAGACTTTATTCATAATTGTGTATTCACTTCACATTTCTTTCTGAGGACAGTAAAACGTCCAGTTCCCGAAGCCATGCATGCTATCTGAAACACTAGACGCAGGACGGAGCCATGAAACATAACATTCGTAAGTGTGACGATTTCTGTTCGTGTAAAAATGCTATTCATGGAAAAACGATAAATTAACTCAAAAAGTAGAAGTTACAGGAAAATAAGAATGTACTTCCAAAAGTTAAAGAGAATATGTGTTCTTATGATGTCCAAATGAATAAGACATACCGTGTCAGTTTAACTGAAATTCCTGTTTTTGTGTTTCTGTATCAAAAGGGTTGCATGTGGTCAGGAATAAGAACAGAAATTAATTGAAATTTATGTACGGAACGTTATTTCCGTACGGCTATCCCTAACACAAGTGCAATTTCGGCATCTTACATGGTGCTGCTCTTAATCCATCTGCTTCCTGTTGACAGTCACGATTATTTGTATTCTTCTGAACAAAAGAACAATTTTTACTAAGGGTTGTTTTCGATTCTCTCTGCCTAAATCACCTTCCTGGGATTTTATATTTTCGAATGAAATTTATTGAGAAATTATGAGGTCATAACATACGATATTGTGAGGCGTGACATCCTGTGTTATTTTAACTGGTTATCGAAGCTTTTCCATGGAAATGGAAGCAAAATGCTCTGAAATGTTATACATGTACTAGTCTCTACGTTGTTACAAAACAAAATTCCACAATCATATATTCTTTAGTTCTAGTAATACTCAAAACCTATGTGGTTAACAGTGATGAATTGACATGGAGGTGAAAGGAACTGTTATTTAATATAGTGGTATTTATTGGAAAACCTGAGAAAACCACATACATTCTGTCATTATATTGATTGTCTTCCTGGTGTTCGAACTGAGTAGGTCTATGCTCTGATTGCAGGGCGGATGCTTTACTGATGAACTAAAATTCTGGCTTGAGGAATGAAACATTACTTTCTGCATTTTAGTAAAATTTCTTAAAGCACTGAACGTCCGTATTTCTGCAAATGAAAATAGGTTAAATCCGGATGCTCATTCGAGTCCAAAATATACCTCAATCTTTGGCTTTTATACAACCTTTATACTTTCAGACTGGCCTCTCTCCCTATCCACGCAGTAGTCTTGAGTTGTATGAAATATTATTTATCTGAACATTGCTCTACCACCACCACCACCACCACTACTACTACTGTTACTGCTACTAAAACTACTACTACTGCTACTACTACTAAAACTACTACTACTGCTACTACTACTAAAACCAATACTACTACTACTACTACTACTACTACTA
>Ga0123354_10000267_pt1 | contig 46996 bp, 54 predicted proteins | sample TergutLab28metaG_2_FD_97872 | JGI IMG/M metagenome (GOLD analysis project Ga0123354, IMG submission 97872) | Labiotermes labralis P4 segment gut microbial communities from Petit-Saut dam, French Guiana - Lab288 P4 | ecosystem: Host-associated > Arthropoda: Insects > Digestive system > Gut ... | reverse complement strand
GTGCTGCCTGATCGGGCTCAGCGAGGATGGGCCGGTCGGCTGGCAGTGGTGCGACCGGGAGAAACACGCCTCCTGGGCGGCGTTGCTCCACCAGCTACCAGCCCCCGCCGTGGTGGTGTGTGACGGGCAACCAGGACTGCTGGCAGCCATCGGGGAAGTATGGCCGTCCGCGATGGTGCAACGCTGCCTCGTGCATGTGCTGCGTGACGTGAAAACCGATCTGACCAGCCACCCGCGCACCCCGGCTGGGCAAGGGTTGTTGAAGCTCGCCAAACAACTGACGCGGATCACCGACATCACTCAGGCCGGTGATTGGCTGGTGCGGCTCAACACCTGGTGGCAAGGCTTCGGACGCCTTGCCAGCGAAAGAACCTACCGGGCCGATGTCACCGATGCCGAGGTACCGTCGTGGGCGAAACCCACCCAAACCTGGTGGTATACCCATGCCCGGCTGCGCCGCGCGTGGCGGCTGCTCAACCGGTTGGCCCAACAAGGCGACCTGTTCCGCTACCTCGACCCCAGTCTGGCTGATCTGGGGATACCCTCGACAACGAACCGGATCGAAGGCGGCATCAACGCCCAGCTACGCAGGGTGCTCGGCCAGCATCGGGGCATGCCGCCCACCCATCAGCAGCGGGCCATCGAGTGGTGGCTATGGCTGCGGTGGCCCGGTCATCCCGACCCGGCCAGCCTGATCCGGCCCGAGCACATCCACCCCCCGAAACCTGTCCCCGATCCCGAATCTGACGGGCCTGCCCTGTGGGGTGACGGACTGGCTGCCGAGGAAGGCTTATGGCTGCGCAAGGGCTGGGCCGGACGCTCCCGACGGTAACAATCGAACCAACCAGGAAGGAACAATCATGGACATGACGCAAGATGAATGGGACGACGCGACCGCCGACATCGCCTACACCATCGGCGCCGAACTCGCCTCCGAGTACGGGCTATGGCTTCACAAACCCGACGACGCCCACACAGTATGGACCGCCGTGGCCCGGTTCGCCCAACGGCAAACCCAACTCGCCAAAGCCCAACTCACCGCCGCCACCCCCTCATGACACGCCCAGGAAAGAGCACACATTTTGGCCTATAACCCCTAGATAGAGCTTCGCCCCGGGGGGTTTCGCTGGCCGAAGCCGCTACGCCGTGATTCCCGGGGCTTGCATCTACTAGACTACCTCATCGACAGAACAGTCGTCCATGAAAGGCAAGCGCATGGCTGGCAACACCGCTACGCTCGACGCTGACGTGGCTGCGCTGCTGAGTAAACCGCGTGTCGGAGCCTACATTGCTGCGTCATCGGACGGTGCCTTGTCCTCCGCGCTCGCTCTGTACCGTTGGAATCTGCGGGTGTCGGCGGGGTTCTACGAGTCGATCCACTACCTCGAAGTCTCTTTGCGGAACACCATCGACACAGCCATAAGCGACTGGCACACGGCTACCCACACGGACGGTACGCCGTGGTACCGCTGTGCGTCGATGCCGCTCAGCCCTGAGGCTCGCGTCAAGGTGCGTCAGGCTGTCGGGTTCGCCACCATGAACGGAACTCAACCTGAGATACATGGTCGGGTGATTACTGAGTTGTCTTTTGGGTTTTGGCGCTCGCTGTTGGCCGACTCGTACAACCGCGCACTGTGGCAGCCGATCTTGCGTGCCACTTTTCCGAGCGTGCGTCGGGGGCGGTTACAACATGCCGTCGGTGAGTTCCTGATGATCCGCAACCGCATCTCTCACGGCGAGCCGATCCACGCCCGCGATCTGGCGGCCGACTACCGTCTGCTGCTGAAGACTGCGGGCTATGTTCATCCATCGTTGGCGGCCTGGATAGCTGGCACGTCGTCGGTACCGGACATACTGACGAAACGACCCGCTTAATGATCGAGCTTGGTACGCATCGGGTACACAAGAGCTACAAAAGCGTCGACTTTCGTCCTCACCACCCACGACTGATGGAAATGGCGGGACGGGTGAAGTCAAGGTACGGTGTGACTTTGAGATGGCCCTGCGGGACGGCAGAACTGTGTTGCCCGGTTCGGTAGGCTGATACCTATGGAAGAGACTGTCCCCGGTACCGAGTCGGGATTGATCCACGATCCCGGTGTGACCCGGCTCCGGTTGGGGGTGATGGGCGGTACCTTCGACCCCATCCACCACGGGCACCTGGTGGCCGCGTCCGAGGTGGCAGCCCGCTTCGGTTTGCACGAGGTGGTTTTCGTACCCACCGGGACGCCCTGGCAGAAAGTCAACCGGCAGGTGTCGAGCGCGGAGGACCGCTACCTGATGACCGTGATCGCCACGGCGTCGAACCCGCGGTTCGCCGTTTCCCGGGTGGACATCGACCGGGGCGGGGACACGTACACGGTCGACACCCTGACCGATCTGCGGAAACTGCGCGGCGACGACGTGGATCTCTTCTTCATCACCGGCGCGGACGCGTTGTCGAACATCCTGACCTGGAAGGGAGCCGAGTCGCTCTTCGATCTGGCCGAGTTCGTCGGCGTGTCGCGTCCGGGTTCGCCGCTCAACGAGGACACCATCTCGCATCTGCCGCAGGACCGGGTCACGCTGCTGGAAGTACCGGCCCTGGCCATCTCGTCCACGGCGTGCCGCGAGCGGGTACGCGCCGGTTTGCCCATCTGGTACCTGGTCCCCGATGGCATCGTCCAGTACATCCAGAAACGGGGGCTTTACGGGGGAGCCGAGACCGATTCATGACGTTCAGTGACGAGGCGGCGGCAATCGCCCGCGTGGCCGTCGAGGCGGCCGAAGACAAGCTGGGCAAGGACATTCTCGTGCTGGACGTGTCCGAGAAGCTTGGTATCGCCGATGTCTTCGTCGTGGTCAGCGGCACCAACGAGCGGCAGGTCGGCGCCATTGTCGACGAGGTCGAGCGGCGGACGGCGTTGGCGGGGTACGCGGCGCCGCACCGGGAAGGGGCGCGCGAAGACTCGTGGGTTCTGCTGGATTTCTTCGACACCGTCGTCCACATCCAGCACGTCGAGGCGCGGGCGCTGTACGCTCTCGACCGTTTGTGGGGCGACTGTCCGGCCATCGATCTGGTCGCCGAACCGGTGGGCTGAGCCGTGAGCTGGGATGAGATTTTTCAACCGGGACTTCACCATTGGCGGGAGTACCAGGACGCTCAGGAGGACAAGATCGTCGAAGCTCCGGCGCCGGGTCCGGGGCCGGTGACGGTGGATCTCGACAAGGGTCTGGTTTTCATCGAGGAGCCAACCAGGGATTGACCAGCCGGACTCCCAGCCGTTCGAAGTCCGCGACGTTGCGCGTCACCACGGTCAGGTCGTACACCAGGGCCGTCCCAGCGATGATCGCGTCCGCCATGGGTGCCGGATCTGGCACGTGCAGCGGGGCGATCCGACGCACGCAGTCCAGATCCAGAGTCAGGATTCGTCCCGCAAAGCCCGTCAGCACGGACCCGTCGAACCAGCGTTGCAGCGTGTCGGCCGCAGTGGTGTCGCGTCGCCGCAGACGGCGGATGCCGACCTCGATTTCCAGCACCGACATGACGCTGATCGCCAGGTCCTCAGGCGTTTGGGCCCGCAGCCAACCGACCACGTACTGATCGGCGGCCGGTTTGCGGGCTTCGCTGATGACATTGGTGTCGAGCAGGTACTTCATAGATCAGCGGCTCGCAGGTCGAAATTCAGCCTGGCTGGTTCGAAATCGATGTCTTCCTCCATGCGCAGCCAGGCGGCCATGTCGGTGATGCGGGGGCGTTCCACCAGATCGAGATAGTTCTCGTACGTCATGACCACCACCGACGGAGTGGACCGCTGCATCACCACGACCGGCTCACCCGAGGCCACGACCTGTCGTTTGATAGCGCTGGGTGCTCGGTTGAACTCTGCGGCAGTTACTGTGGTCACGGGCGGTCTCCTCTCACTCGAGATTGTAACTTAAAGTACTACTTTCCGCCAGTCAGTCGGTCAGGGGCTTCCGTTACACTTGGGGGCGTGAGTTCCTCTGCGTCCAAGCGTCCGATCCGCCGGCTCATCGCCATCGGGGTACCGGTCGTACTCGTGGTGGCAGTGATCGCGGCGGTGGTGTCCAGCGGGCACCTGTCCCTGAGGCTGCCGGTCACGCACACGTCCGTGTACGCGGATGTGCCTGCGGCTTCTCCCGGTCGGCTGATGGTCGATGGCGCGCGACTATTGGCCGAGGACGGCACACCGGTCACGCTGCGCGGGGTGATGATCGAGGACCCCAGCCTGTTCCGGCCCACGGGTGCACCGCCGGCGTCGCTGTTCGCCGACATCGCCGCGACGGGTGCGAATGTGGTCCGGTTGCCCGTCAGCCCGGCTAACTGGCGCGACGACAAGGAGTACCTGTGGCGCAGCCTCGAACCAGCCGTGCGCCTGGCGTCGGCGGCCGGTTTGTGGGTGATCATCGACTGGCACGTCATCGGCAACGTTGAGACGGGGGTACCGACGAACAGCGCCGGTTCGGCGGCTGACCTGGCCCCGACGACCGCCTTCTGGCAGACGGTTGCCGCGTACTTCGCCGACGCGCCCAATGTGCTGTTCGAGCTTGTCAACGAGTGCGAGGGCGTGGCCGGCGACCAGTGGCGGACGATGACGCAGGGCCTGGTCGATACCGTACGCGCGACCGGGGCGGACAACGTCGTGATTATCGGCGGCGTTCAGTGGTCGAAGGATTTGTCGTGGGCGGCCGTGGACCCTCTGGCGGGGGAGAACATCGCGTACGCCGTCCACATCTACCCGGCCGATGCGGCGCCCAACTGGGACCAGTGGTTCGGTAATCTGGCGGCAACCCATCCCGTCCTGCTCACGGAGTGGGGGTTCACCGACCAACCGATGAATCCCGACGACACGTACCTCGTCGGCGACGTGGCTACCTACGCCCAGCCGCTCCTCGACTATGTGGAGGCGCGCGGCATGGGCTGGGTGGCGTGCTGGTACAACGACGACTACGACCCGCCGCTGCTGACCGGCCAGGGTACGCCGACAGCGTGGGGCGAGTTCGCCTTCGCTGCCCTCGGCGGCTGACAAGGTTGTGACGTTTACGGCGCGGCCAGCCAGTCTTCGCTGGTCAGCCCGGGTACGCGAGCGAACTCCCGGAGATTCTGTGTCACAACGGTCAGGCCGAGTGAGATCGCGTGCCCGGCGATGAGGCTGTCGAAAGGACCGATCGCCAGGCCCTGCCTGGCCAGGGTGTGGCGAAGCTGGGCCGTCCGGTGAGCGGCGGCCCGGTCGTACGGCCGTACGGGCAACAGCGCCAGCAACTGGTCCACGTCGCGCCGTATGTCCTCGCGCCGGGTTGAGCGTTCCACGCCGTAGTCGAGTTCCATGACCGTGATGGCGGAGACGCCGAGCGCCGTCCGTTCGGCGTCCAGGCGGGGCAGCAGATGGTCGGCGCGGCCCCGCAACAGTTCGACCAGGATGCTGGTGTCGAGCAGGTACTGGGTGCTCACTGGCCCGCCCAATCACGTTCCTCGGCTGTACCTTGCTCCCGGTCGGCCAGAAACTCGGGATCGGCCGCGCGGCGAGTCCGCGCCCAGTCGGCCCAGGTACCGGCCACTGGCGTCAGGACGCGCGTCTCACCCACGATCTCGACGTTCACCCGGCCGACCGAGTCGGGAAAGGCGACCGCCTTGGGCAGGCGGACGGCTTGTGTCCGGTTGGTCTGGAAAACCGTTCCGGTGGTCATGCGTTCTCCGTTCTTGTGGGATATACACGCAGTATACCCCAGCGGACCGCCCCTACAGGCTGGCCAGGATGTTGATCAGGGCAGCCAGGAAGACCGTACCGAAGAGATAGGCCAGCAGGGCGTGGCCGAGCGCCAGCTTGCGCATGGCCGTACTGGCGAGATCGGTGTCGGAGATGGCGAAGCTCATGCCGACGGTGAAGGCCATGTACGCGAAATCGCTGTACTGCGGCGGGTCGGCCATGTGGAAGTCCACGCCGCCGCCGGAGCGGTAGAACTCGCGGGCGTACCGCAGGGCGTGGATCGTTTGGACGGTGACCCAAGAGGCGGCGATGACGACCAGGCTGACGCCGGCGGACACCAGCCGCGAGTCGGGCGGTTGCAGGATCAGGACGGCGATGCCGGCCAGGGAGGCCAGCGCGGCGAGGGTGAGCAGTACGTGCACGGTCCATCCCCCCGGTACCTCGCGCAGGGCGTGCGCCGCTGTCTCGCCCGGGTCCATGCCGCCGACGGAGATCCAGGTGACCAGGCAATACCCGACAGCGGTGGCGGTCCACCCGAGCAGCGGCGCGTAGGCCGTACCGAGCGTCACCGCGACGATCACCGCGATCGCGGCGCCGCACACCAGCGCGAAGATCAACCGCCAACGCGGATCGTGATGCCAACGGTGGGTTGATTCGGTCACAAGCCGACTATAGCGGGCTGGCGTGAGGCGGTTCTGGGCCGTTTGCCCAGTGGCCGGTAGGCTGGACATTGGGAAAGGCAGCCGTGGAACTAGTGGATGTCATCGCGCTGAGTGGTGCGCTGGTGGCCGCCGCGATCTCCTTGCCCCAGTTCCTTCTGGTGGTGCGGACCAAGGACACCCACGGACTGGCGCTGATGACCTGGATTCTCAACCTGGGCAACGCCATCGGCTGGGTCGGCCACGGCATCCGGGTGGCCGAGATCAACATGGTGTGGCCGAATCTGTGGAGCATGTCCGTGACGTGCACCGTCTTGTATTTCATGCGGCGAAACGGACACTATCGTTCGATCCTGCGGTTGTGGCCGGGTCTGGCGCTGGGCGCCGTCTTGCTGATCCTGGACGCCTTCGTCGGATCGGCCGCCTTCGGCCTGGTGCTCGTCATTCCGCAGGCCTTCGCGATGATCCGGCAGGGTGTGGCTCTGATGAAAGCGCCGCGGGTGACGGGCGTGTCCACCACCGCCTGGGTTTTCCAGGTCCTCTGCCAGGCGATCTGGACGACGTGGGGAGCGATGGCGCACGAGCCGGGTACCTTCATCGCGTCCGTGATTTCGCTTGTCGTGGCGTTGTACGTGCTGGTCTGGCGCATTCTGCGGTCCTGCGGGCTTGGCCCGATCGGGTCACACTCCGGTCGCGGGGGTATCCCCGGGGCCGGGGGCGGCGCCGATGAGCGGGGTCTCCTCGACGAGCAGGCGGGCCACGTCGGCGGAGGCCAGGTGGAGGATGCGGGCGCTGACGGGACCCCGGGTGGAGTGCAGGGTGGCGGACGCCAAGCCCCGGTGGCGGTCCCACACCCCGGCGTCGGCCGAAAGTCCCTGGATGCGGTCGTGGGGGACGATGGTGACCGTACGGGTGAACCGGCCGGTGCGCAGGATGAGGGCGTACGGGGTCCGCGCGTACCCCTGGCGGCGCCAGACCCAGGGATCGAAAAGCCGGGCGGCGGGCGGCGATCCGGTAAAGCCCGGTTCGGGGCCGGTCCCGTGCATGGCCCGGTCGATGACGGCCCAACTTTCGGGAACGGTAGCGCGGGGCATCGCCGCGGTCAGGGCGGCCATCGCCATGGCGGGGTCAGCGACGGTGATCAGCACCGTCCGGTTCTGATCGTGGGCGACGCCGTACCCGGCGACGTTGAGGTCGATTCGCCACCAATCGGGTCCGCGCCACCAGAAGCGCTGGTGCAGCCGGACCGCCTGGATGCGCCTGGCCGGAATGGACTGGTGGACGGTGGTGGTCAGGCCGTGGGTGAGGTGGATGCCGTCGGGGCTGACGGAACCCGTGAAGCCCATCTCGGTGACGATGTACTTCCAGAAGGCCTGGCCGAAACCGAGCAGGAACGGCAGCGCGGCGAGGAGACCGCCCCAGGTGCCGGTGCCGATCGAACCGACGATGACCATGACGGCGATGAAGAAGCTGAACCAGGGTTCCCAGGTCCGGAAGTACGCGCGGAGGGTCCAGGCCGGCGGTACCCGGAACGATTGCGCCGGGGATGTAGCAGGGCTGGCGTCAGGCTCGGACGATGGTCCTGGTACCTTGTGGCTCAGCACCTCCGCACGTACGGCCTCGGCTTGAGCCGCGCGAAGGTACCGCAGGGACAGGTACGACTGGGCACCCCCGGCCGACTCCAGCCGCAACTCCACCAGCCCGAACAGGCGGGCGACGAGCGGGTGGACGATGTCGACGGCCTCCAGTTGATCGAGTCTGAGACTGCGGCTTTGCCGGAACAGTACGCCCGTGGTCAGGTCGACCGACTCCCCGATGCGGAAACGGGCCATCCGCCACCACACCAGGTTGTAGGCGGTGGCGATGATCAAGACTCCTGCAATGACGCCCGCGATGCCACCGATGCCCGCCAGCCGGCCGATGGCCATCAGGTCGGACAGGTCGTTTTGCGCCTCGCGGACCACGATGCCGATCAGTACCACGATGATGGCCCAGCCGCGCAGCCACGGCGTGAGCGGATGCAGGCGTTGCCAAGCCGGGGCGGCCGGGGGAACGGGTTCGGACGCGGTCATGGCTGAGCGGGCGGTGAGTCGGCTGGGTGTCCGGTCAGATTCCCCCGGTCGGTCAGGATGTCGCGCAGGTACGCGGCCGTTTCCGGAGTGATGCCGTTCAGAGCCGCCGTCAGCATGGGCGAGGCCGTGGTGACGGTGACCGAGGCCAGGCCGAACGATCGTTCGATCGGTCCGATGCCGATGTCGACCATTTGGATGCGGACGTAGGGAACGACGGCGAGGTTGCGGAACATGATACCCCGACGAAGGAACAGGTCGCGGTCCCGTACGGCCCAACCGAGGGCTTTGACCCGGCGTGGGATGAGGACGGCCGCCCAGACGATGAGGGCCGTCACGACGCCGGCGACCGCGATCACCCAGGGATTGTGCCAGATCAGGACAGCGACGCCGCCGATGATCAGGACGGGTACGGCCCACACGGCCAGGCGCAGCAACCGTACCGTGGTGAGGCGCGGGCTGACCCTGCGCCACTCGACACCCGGCGGGTCGAAGGGGTCCAAGGCGGCGCTCATGACTCCATTCTGACATTCCCTAGCTCAACCCGAGCAACCGCCGTACCGTGGTCGCGAAAGCCGAGTCGTCGTGGTGCCCGCAGGTCGGGAAGCCCATCTGTTTCAGCGAGTCGTGGGCGTTGTCCATGATGAAGGGGTACCCGGCCATCTCCAGCATCGGCAGGTCGTTCGGCATGTCGCCGAAGGCGGCCACCGCGGCGGGTGCGATCCCGAGGTCGTCCAGCACGATGGCCAGGGTGCTGGCTTTCGACACGTCTAGACGCGACAGTTCCAGGAAACCCGCCGCCGAGACCACGGAGAACGTGGTGTTGAGCCGGTCCCCGACGACGGGTGCCACCGCCGCCATCAGCTCCAGGGTACCCCGGCCGTTGCGGATGAGGAGCTTGATCGGGGGTTGCCAGGCGAGGAGGTCGTCGGTGTCATCGGTGATGAAGTCGGCCTCCGTCGGGTCAACCTTGTCCGCCTCCGGGGGCAACTGGTAGTGGGAGTCGCGGCCCCAGCCGTGGATGTACTCGACGGCGAACGCCGCCTCGGGTACGGCGTGGCGGACGTCCGCGATGACAGCCGCCGTCGTCGGTACGTCGAGGGGAAAGGTCTTGAGCGGCTCAGGATCGCCCAGGCGGACGATGGCCGCGCCATTGCTGGTGATGGCCAGAGGGTGGGCCGGCCGGAGCGGATCGAGGGTGTTCAACCACCGGGAGGGCCGGCCGGTGGCGAAGACGACCGGTACCCCGACCCGCGCGGCCTGGTAGACGACGTCGCAATTCGCCTGGCTGGGTTTGGCGTCGGCGTCCAAAAAGGTACCGTCGAGGTCGGTGGCGATCAAACGGATGGGGGCCGGAAACGGCGGGGATGTGGTCATCGGCATCCAGTCTACCGGGGAGTCGGCCCGGCGGGCGTACCGAGCCTCCGGTGTGACATGATGACCGTATGGACTTTGAGACAGCGGGCCCAACACCTTCAACTGAAGCGGATGGGCGGATCCAGGAGTTCTGGCAACTGGCGAAAGGGCGCGCCCACGTCGGCGACCTCGATGTCGTGTTGGGCCGGGGGTGGGACGAGGCGCTGGCACCGCCCGCGTGGGCCTTCGGCGACTCTCCGGCGATGGCGGACCAGTTGGTGGAGCTTGTCCTGGCGGGCCGGAAGACGGCCACCACCGTGCTCAAGCAGGAATACGACGATGCGGGCGAGCCGCTGCCACACGTCGGCGACCTCGGCATCGTGCTCGATGGGTCGGGTCGGCCGCGAGCGCTGGTACGCGATGCCGCGGTGCTGATCCTGCCGTTCGGGGACGTGACGCACGCCCAGGCGGCGGCCGAGGGGGAAGGCGATGGCAGCCTGGATGGCTGGCGCGACGGGCACCGGGCGTTCTGGGCTCGCGCGGGGTACGAGGTGGACGACACCAGTTTGGTGGTCTGGGAGAAACTAGCGGTGGTGTTCCCGGTGTAGGCGGTTAGCGCTCGGGCGGGGTCAGGGTCAGCAGGGTCGCTTCGGGCGGGCAGCAGAACCGGTACGGGGCGTACGGCGAGGTACCAAGCCCGGCTGAGACGTGCAGATAGGCCATCCGGCCGTTGTACCGGTGGCGGCTCAGCCCCTTGGCCTGGCTGGTCGGCAGATCGCAGTTGGTGGTGAGGGCGTGGCCGCCGGGCAGGCAGACTTGTCCGCCGTGGGTGTGTCCGGCCAGTATGAGGCCGACGCCGTCCGCCGTCATCTGGTCGAGCAGCCGCCGATAGGGCGCGTGAGTGACGCCCACCAGCAGGTCGGCATCGCCGGCGACCGGGCCGGCCACCCGCGCGTAGTGGTCCAGCCCGGCATGGGCGTCGCCGCAACCCCGTACCTCGACCGTCGTGCCGTCCAGATGGAAGACGGTTCGTTGCTCTTGGGCATCGACCCAGCCCAGGCTTTCGAGCAGGCGGGCCAGGTCCTTGTTCGGCAGGGTGTGCCGGGGCGCCCGGACGGGGCGGGTCCGGAAGTATCGCAGCGGCCGGACCGGGCCTGGCAGGTCGAAGTCATTCGAGCCGAAAACAAAGACGCCGGGGATGCCCCGCAGCGGTTCGAAAGCGTGCCGCAAGCCGGGTAGGGCGTCCGCCGACGCCACGTTGTCGCCCGTGTTCACGATGAAATCCGGCTTGAGTTCGGCAAGGCCTCGGACCCAGGCGATCTTTCGGGATTGCGTGGGCAGCAGGTGCAGGTCGGTGAGGTGCAGGATCCGGATCGGCCGGTGACCGGGTGGCAGGACCGGGACCCGGACGCGCCGGAGCCGGAACAGGTTCGGTTCGATCGCGATACCGTACGCCAGGCACGCGGCGCCGCTGGCCGCGATCATGACCGCCAGCCGGCCGGGGAGCCCACGTCTCACTGTCGCCTCGCTCTCCGGTGGCCGTCAGGTGTGGATGTCGACGGCGTCGCCGATGCCCAGCCAGTCGTACACCGCTTTCGCATCGGCCAGTTTCATGTTGATGCAGCCGTGGGACACCGGGGTGCCGAAGTCGTTGCGCCAGTACGCCTCATGGAAACCGTAGTCCTGGTAGAACCAGGTGGCCCAGTGTACGTTCTCGTAATCCCAGCACCCGTCGGCGTCGCAGCCGCGCATCGGCTGGAGGGGGACTTGGGCGTACACGTGGAAGGTACCGGTGGGAGTCGGGGTCGACGCCTTGCCCGAACTGACGGTGAACGTCTGGCCGGGCGTCGAGCCGTTCATCAAGGTGACGGTCTGCCTGGTCAGGTTGACGTCCGCCCAATGAGTCGAGGCGGAACCGGCGGGCGGGGCCGGGTGCGAGGGCTGGACGACCGCGTCAGTGGTGTAGGGCACGGGGGTGAACGTCACCGGAATGGACGTGTCTTGGCCCCCGGTCAGGCACTGGGCGACGGCGCCGCCCAGTGCGGCGGTGTTGATCAGGGTACGTCCGGCCACCCCCTTCTGCGACACCGCGAGAATCTTGCCGGTCTCGTCGACGGTCTGCTTCTGCGTCACGGGTTTCAGGTTGATCTTGGCCGCGACCGTTTTCTCCACGAATCCCGTGACGGCGCCCGGATCGTAACTGATGGCCAGCCCGCCGGTGGGATTGGGCGCGACCGTGGTGAGCGCGCCGATGTCGTCGGCGCTGAGGGTGTAAACGGTCTGTTCGTCCGAGGTCAGCGCGCATGTCGTCGACAGGGTGGCGTTGGCCCGGGTCGCAGCCATCAGCGCTTGCTGGTCGGTGATCGGGGCCGGGATGGGCCCCAGCGTCATGGTGTACGCGGCGTGGCCCGAGGCCGAGAGCATCGCCGCGAGGGAGGCGAGTTGGGCACTGGTCGCGCCCGTACCGGGTACCGCGTCGACCGTGTCGAACTGGTGGGTCGCGGTGTTGTAAGTCAGACCCGCGTCGGTCGGGGCCACGTACTGATCGGCGAAAGTCGTACTCAGCCACGTGTTGAACTTCGGCGCGTCGATGGACACGGTCAACGGGATGGTGGTCGCCTGGTGGGAGTGATAGATCCAGAACGTTCGTTTCGACTCCTGGGCCACCGCCGCCAGAACCCGTTGGCTATCGACCGTGATCCCCATGTCCGTCCCGGTACCGTGGTGGGTGACGGAGCCGATCGTCAGATCGACGCTGATATCATTCTGGGCCTGAGTCAGCACGGACCCGATGTCGGCCGATGTCATGCCAGAGATGCTGTGCCCGGCCAGGACGAATCCGGGTAAGGCCTTGCCGGCGTAGGCGGCGTCCATGACGAAACCCAGGGCCAACGCCACCAGTACCCAGCCGAGGACGATGCTTGAGACGATGATGACCGGTCGTCGGACTAAGCGACGACGCTGTTTGTCCGCACTGGCTCGCCTGGCCGGGGCGCCCGACGACACCGTGGCCAAAGATCGCCGGGGAGCGCTTCCCGAGGAGACTGGTGGAGTTGTCGCGTCAGCCACCGCCAGTCCTCCTTCACATGCCGGAAAAATTCGTAGTATACCAGAGTTTACCGCAGGGAGTCCGGTTTTTCCCGGTCAGGGGCCGCCGGTGTTACGAGTCGGCGTCCAGTTCCGCGGCGACTCGCCGCGAACCTTCGGCGATGCCGGCCTTGACGGCGGCGACTGCCTCGCCCATGGCGGCAGGAGCTTTCTCCGGCGCTTTGACTTTGGAGAAGGACTTCTTGCCCAGGACGACGAACAGGACGGCGGCGATGAGCAGAACGATCACCGCGGTCAGGGTACCGAGAAAGGCGCTGGCCCAGCCGCTGAGCGGGGTACAGGCGGCGTACATCCAGGTGAAGCCCGCCGCCATGGTGAACCAGAAGACGATGGTCGCCGAGATGAGGAAGTACCCGGCGGCACTGAACCAGCCCGCCCCAATGCCGACCCGCTTGACCGCCGGTTTGATTTCCGCTTTGGCGAGAGCGATCTCATCCCTGACGATGCCTCGGATGTCCTGCGTGATCTGGTCCACCAGATCTGGGATCTCACTGCGGCTGGCCATGTTTCCTCCTTGATTGTCCCAGACTACCAGCGTACGACTGGCTCGGTCTGGACCACCCTCCGCGATGGTTCCTACAGCGAGATGGACAAGCCATCGTCTTCTGGGATCAGGGAGGCCGTCAACTCCGATTGGTCTACCTCGGCCCGCCAACACCTGATCTGGTAGGGCAGGAGCAGCGGTTCGGGGACGCGGGCGTACTCGTCGTAAAGCTGGGCGATCTCACCGAGCATGGCAGCGAGTTCGGCTGGCGGAAGTTGATCGGCTCCGGGTGCGTGCCGGGCGTTGTCCTGCAACTGTACCCGGGTGGATGGCACCCACATGCGGAAGGACGTCGATTCGACGAACGGGAAGTAGGCCGACTCAGTCAGTCTCGCCGTCGACCGTACGCCGTCGTCGCTGGCCATCGCTTCGGGGAGACGGGCCTGCACCAGTGTTTTCAGCTTCTTCACCCACGGTACCGAGTCATCCCGGGTGAGATAGGCCACGCCGATCCGGCCATGCGGGCGAAGCACCCGCGCCCACTCGCCCAGCGCCAGGCCAGGCGCGAAGGTGTGGAAGTTCTGAATGGCCAGGACGGTGGAAAAGCAGCACGGATCGAACGGCAGCGACTCCGCCGTGGCGGCGACGACGTGGATCCACGAGTGGCGGCTGGCAATCCGGCCCAGGACGGTCGCATCCCTATCGGCCACGGTCACCGAATGGCCGGCCCGGGCCAGCAGCGCCGCGTAGCTGTCGGACGCGCCCACGAGCAGGACGGCAGCCGAATCCGCGCCGATCAGCCACTCAAGGGCCTGTTGCGGAATCGGGGTAACGGAAGCCATGCCAGAACTGTACAGAAGAACCCATGCCTATACCATGCATCCACGCACGGGAACGTGCGGTTTGTCCACAGATTCATGCCGAAACCACGAGTTATCCACACATCGGTGTCGCGCCGGCACTTCGCGGGCTGGCGGCCGCATAGCGACAGTATGCAGCGACAACCAACCCCGGTGACCCTGGTCAGTGCGGATGCGCGCCTCATCCACCTCGCCCAGGCGTCGGCGGCCGCTGCGGCCGCGCCCCTGCTGGTCGTCGACGAGGCACCCGATGTACGGGCGACCTGGCGTACGGCGCCGGCGGTGCTCATCGGTGCGGATCAGGTGAGCCAACTCGTGGCGTGGGCCCTGCCGCCGCGCAGCCAGCTCTATCTATTAGGCCAAGCGGATGCGTACGAGACGCTCTGCCGCTGGTCGATGCCGCTGGGGGCCTCGGTGATCGTCGTTCCCGACGGCGCGAAATGGTTGTCGCGTGTCCTGTCGGGGCGGGCGCGGGGCAGCGTCGCGGGCACGGTCGTCGCGGTCAGAGGCGGCTGTGGGGGCGTGGGCGCGTCGACGCTTTGCGCCGGATTAGCCGTCGCCGCCGCCAGACAGGCGCACAGCGTCGCGCTGGTCGATGGCGATCCATGCGGCGGTGGGCTCGATCTGTTGCTCGGCGCCGAAAACCTGCCTGGTTGGCGTTGGGACAAGTTGAGTAACGCGGTCGGGCAGATCGCCGATATCACACCGATGTTGCCCCGGGTGGAGGACGTCACGCTGGTGTCGATGCCCCGCGCCGATCCGCTGATCGTGCCCAGCTTGGCGTACGAAGCCGTCATCGACTGTCTGGCGCGCTCGCATGACCTCGTGCTGGTTGACGCCGGACGGATGATTCGCGATGGTCCGGCCCTGACCACTCGCGCGGTCATCCTGTCGGGCCTAACCGTCCGGTCGGTCGCCGCGACCCGGGCGGTACTGAACGGTGTCGATACCACCGAGTACGGGTTGGTCGTTCGCCGGAGAGGATCGGTGACTCCAGGCGACGCGGGCCGGGCGATCGAACTGCCGCTGGTCGGCGTGCTGCCGGACCTGCCCGAACTCGGCCGCCTGGCCGATCGCGGTGTGGCCCCGATGCTGGGCGGCAAGTGGAAGCGGGCGTGCTCGCAGATCCTCCGTTGGTGTTTGGCTGACTCGTCGGCGGACAGGAGGCCTTCGTGACAATGTCCGTTGACACGGTCCGGGCCGTGCAAAGGCAGCTCGCCCTGCTCGGGCGTGAGCCGGCCGCGCCCGAAATCGCGGACGCCTTGCGCGCCACCGGGTACATCGTCTCGGATGAGACCGTACTGGCCGTTCAGGAAGGCATTGCCCGGGAGTCGACCGGGGTGGGCATCCTCGAACCGCTCCTTGCCGTCGCGGACGTGACGGACATCGTGGTGAACGGGCCTGACCGGATTTTCATCGACCGCGGCGGCGGGCTTGAGCTGACCGACGTGACATTCGCCGACGATGAGGCGGTCCGCCAATTGGGGGTACGCCTGGCGGCGTCGGTCGGGCGACGGCTGGACGACGGCTCGCCATTCGTCGATGCCCGCTTGCCCAACGGTGTGCGATTCCACGCCATCCTGGCCGGCATCGCCGATCCCGGAACCTGCCTCAGCTTCCGAATCCCGGTGAAAAAACACGTGGACATGGCGGCGTGGGAGCGGTCGGGGGCGGTGGATGCCCAGTCCGGGAAGATTCTGCGTCGCTTGATCGAGAAGAAAATCGCCTTCTTGATTTCCGGCGGGACGGGATCGGGTAAGACCACGCTGCTGGGCGCCATGTTGTCGCTGGTTCCGGCGTCGGAGCGCATCGTGATCGTGGAGGACTCACGTGAGTTGGAGCCGCAGCATCCCCACACCGTACGGCTGGAGTCCCGTCCGGCCAACGCGGAAGGGGCCGGTCTGGTGACCATGACCGATCTGGTGCGGCAGGCTCTGCGGATGAGGCCGGATCGCCTGGTGGTGGGCGAGGTACGAGGTGGCGAACTGCGTGATCTGCTTCAGGCGCTCAACACCGGTCACGAAGGCGGCTGCGGGACGATTCACGCGAACAGCGTGGCCGACCTGCCCGCGCGCCTGGAGGCTCTGGGCGCTTTGGGCGGCTTGTCGGCGGCGGCCACGCGATCGCAGGTCGCCGCGGCGGTGAGGGTCCTGATCCACGTCAACCGGTCCGGTGCGCTGCGGTACGTCTCTGAGATCGGGGTGGTGGCGCGTGGCGGCGATCAACTGGATACTCGATCGGCCTGGCAGGTGGCCAACGGCCGGGGCAGGGCGGGTGAAGGTTTCTCTGCCTTGATGGAACTGCTGTCATGACTGGGCTCGCGGTGATCTCAGCGATGCTGTGCATGGTGCTCCTTGTCCCGGCGCGGGGTGCGGGCATTGGCCGGCTCGTCCGCAAGGCCAAGGCAACTCGCGAAGCGCCGGATCGGTGGCGAGTCTGTTTCGCCGGTTGTGGAGCCGGGGTCATCCTCGGCGTACTCGTCCGTCCGCTGGCGGCGGTGAGCGCGGTGGCCATGATCGGTTGTACTGCGGCGTGGGTGATAACGGCGCGACGCGCCCAAAAGCGGGCGTTGCGGTCGACCCGGGTGGTCCTGCGAGCCGCTCAAGTCGTCGAGTCCTTGCTGGCTCTCGGACACCTGCCGGGCCAGGCTGTCATGATGGCGGCCGAGGAATGCCCGTTGTTGGAGCCGGTGGCGTCGGCGGTCAGACTGGGCGGCGACCCTTGGGAGGTGATGCGACACCTGTCTAGGCGGCCGGGCCAGGCTGGTTTGGCCGAGGTGGAACGAGCCTGGCGGGTGTCGTCGGTGTCAGGGGCCTCGATGCACGAAAGCCTGGAGAGAGTACGGCAGAATCTGGAGGAGGCCGCCGATACCGCCACCGTGGTCGCCGGCGAACTGGCGGCGTCGCGGGCAACCGGTCAGATCCTCGCTCTCCTGCCATGTATCGGACTCGGCTTGGCGTTTGTCATTGGTTCGGACCCGTTGGGGTTTCTGACCGGGGGGTTGTTGGGCCGCGGATGTCTGCTGGCGGGGGTCGGCTTGGCTTGCGTCGGTGTGATGTGGAGTGAGATCCTGGCTCGCCGGGCCAGCGGACTCGATGGTACCGGGGGTTCGTGGACTCAGAAGCCGCCGACATGATGGGGTGGATTGGCTGGGTGGCCATCGCCAGTTCCGGATTCGCCGTGTGGATGTGGCTGCCTGAAGACGGCATGATCCGCCTGCGACCGCCGACTGCCAGGCACCTGCCAGCGTGGGCTGAACCCTTGCCCGGTGCCATGGCCGCCAGGCGGCGCTGGTGGATCGCGGGCCTGACGGCGGGGGCGGTTGTCATCTACGGGGGTCTGTCGTGGTTGGTGTGCCTCCTCGCCCCGCTCATCGCGGGTGCGGTGTGGATCGGGTTGGGGCGCCTGGAGCCCGGCAGTGTTCGTCGGCGCCGGTTGGCGACGCTGCGTGAGTTGCCGCAGGGACTCGATCTGATCCAGGCTTGCCTTCGGTCGGGACAACCGCTGCGCCAGGCGGTCGACACGGTGGCCCGGGCCATGGGCCCGCCGCTTGAGGAGATTTTAGGCGCCGTGACCCATGCGGTATCGGTCGGTATGTCGGACAGCCAGGCCTGGCAGGTCCTTCAGGACGACCCCATCGTGGGGGCGGTGGCTCGTGATGTGGTACGCAGTGCCACCTGGGGTACCACCACCAGCGACGTTCTGGCGCAACACAGTGCCGATCTTCGGCGGTCGGTCAAAGCCGAGAGCCTGGCGGGCGCCAAGGCCGTGGGGGTTCGCAGTGTGCTCCCACTGGGGCTCTGCTATCTCCCGGCGTTCGTGCTCATCGGCGTGGTACCGGTCATCGCGGCCGGTCTTGCGGGGTTCTTGTCTTAACCTTTGTCCACAAGAAATTTCGGTTAACCACGACTTATCCACAGCCAAGACTTCTGCAGGCACATCGTGGCAGAAATCCCGCATAGTCCAGGTGTCCAGGGTGGACACGCCTTGAGGCGTACAACGAAGGAGCACATTATGAAGAGAATCATCGGCCTGATCCGCCACCCCAGTCGATTGCTGGCCCGAGTGCACGGCGGTCGAGAGGCTGGTATGGCGACGGCGGAATACGCGGTCGGCACGGTCGCTGTCGTCGGGTTCGGCACCATCCTCTACAAACTGATGACCAGCCCAGAGGTCCGGGATGCCGTCTGGAATGTCATCTTGTGGCTGATCCGGCTGATCACGGGGATCAACGCGTAACCAGCAGGGAGGCTCGTCTGGGCCGGATCGGGTTCGTCCTGATCCGGCCGGCGGCCGGGCCGGATCAGGAGGACGGATGAGTCGGCAAAGGAAGACGCAACGAGGTTGGGTCACGGTGGAGATGGCCTTCGCGGCGCTGGGTATCGGCGTGGCCATCGTGGTGTGCGTCGGTGTGTTCGGCATCTGCCTGGCGCAGCTTCGGTGCAACGATGCCGCCGCCGAACTGGTCCGCCAGGCCGCGAGGAGCGATCTGGCGGCGGTCCAGCAGATCGAGGACCGGTTGCCCAGCACAGCCGAGGTCACTCTGGTCACACAGGGGGATACCGTTGTCGCCTCGGTGTCCCAGGTACTGCGTCCCTGGGGGGATTGGCTGCCGCCGGTCACGATTCAGGCACAGGCTTCGGCCATCCTGGAGGTGGGCGGGCCGTGATGAGCCGGAGCGGGAAGGCCCGGGTCAGCCACCGGCTGGCACCGGAGCGGGGCAGCGTCACGTTGGCGGCGATTGTGCTCGGCTGTGCGCTCGCGGTGGGGCTCTTGGTCGGGTCGTTGGTCCTCGCGCACGTTCTGGCGGTACATGAGGCACGGTCGGGCGCCGATCTGGCCGCCTTGGCCGCCGCGACTGACGCGGTTCGCCTCCACGATGAGGATAGCGCCTGTGCCGCGGCGAGCCGGTCTATGAGTAGCAGCCGGGACCAGGTGACCGCGTGCGAGGTCGTACAGGCCGGGTACGAGGTGGCGGCGCGGGTGGAAGTCACGGTCGACCTCGCCTGGACGCTGCCGGGTTTGCCGCAAACGGTGTCCGCTGTGTCCTACGCGGGCAATCCCTCGTGACATCCCCGGTGAACGGAGGTACGAAATGTGAGATGCTTCTGGGGTGACTTCCTACCGGGACACGATGAGACGCTTGCGCGATGACTTCAACGAGGCCGGTTATGTCGCTGACAAGGTCTTGGCGGCCATTGGCGACCAGGGACAACTCGGTTTGATCAGGAATCACACCCTCGCCGCCGACCGGGCGCTGGCGGGGCGGGACGACGGTTTGGCGACCTTGATCCGGCTGTTCGTTCTCCAGCAGTGGCAGCCAGCCGACCAGGTGGTGCGGGTGATGGCCGCTGACGCCTTGGCGGAGCTTGGCCTTCTGATCCCCGACCGGGACGGTTTCCGGGCGGCGGTGGACGTCCGGCCGTTCAGCGACGAGACCGACGGACTGACGGGGTGGGTGGTCTCCGATCACGCGGCGGAACTCGACACCCGCAACGTGCCGCCCCCGCCGTACCATGTCCTCGGAGTGTCTCCGGCGTCGATCAGTCTTGGGCAGATCACCCCGGTCAGGCCGGTGGCCCGCGCCATGGATCTCGGTACGGGCAGCGGAATTCAGAGTCTTCACCTCGCTCGTCACGCCGGGTGCGTGGTCGCGACCGATGTCAACCCTCGGGCGCTCACGTTGGCCGGGCTGACCTTTGCGCTCAATGACGCCGAGGTGACGCTTCGGTCTGGCTCCTTGTACGAGCCGGTGGCCGACGAGGAGTTCGACATCATCGTGACGAATCCGCCGTTCGTCATCTCGCCGCACATCGGGCCCCGGCTGGTCTATCGCGAAACCGACCACGTTTCCGACGGCCTGATGCGTGAGGTTCTGACCGGCGCCAGCCCCCATTTGGCGCCGGGCGGTTCGCTCCACGTCGTCGGCAATTGGGCTCACGTGGCGGGTACCTCGTGGGCGGACCGGCTGGCCGACTGGGTACCCCGGGGCTGCGATGCCTTCATCGTTGAGCGCGAGGTGCTCGATGTCTACGAGTACACCGAGGTGTGGCTGGCCGACGCCGGCCTGGCTGGTACCCCGGGCTACCGCGACATCTACCAGCAGTGGCTGGCCTATTTCGACGCACTGCACATCGAAGCGGTCGGTCTGGGCTGGATCACCATGGTCAACTCTGGATCGGCGAGCCCGCGAGTGGTCGGCGAACCCTGGCCGTACCCGGTCAGCCAACCGGTCGCCAGCGATCTGATGGCCCATCTCGATGCCATGCGATACGGCGACTGGACCGATGCCCGGCTCCTGGCCACGCGCTGGCGGCTCGCCGACGGCACCCGCCAGGAGACGACCGGGGTACCCGGCGAACCGGAGCCGGACCGGGTCGTTCTACGCCGGACCGACGGGTTGCAGCGGGCTGTCGAGGTCGACGCCGGTCTGGGCGGGGTGTTGGGCGCGTGCGACGGGCAGCTTGCCTTGGGCCAGATCCTCGACGCCGTCGCGAGCCTACTGGACGCTGACGCCCAAGCCATGCGGGAGGAGTTGTTGCCCAAAGTGCGGGAGCTGATCGCCCGGACCTGGTTGACGCCAGTCGGCGATAGCGCGCGATCCGGCGCAACTCGCTAAGGTTAGGTCCGATAGTTCGTATTTCTGAGAGGGACACTCGTGGGTCGCAAGCTCGTCATCGTGGAATCGCCCACCAAGGCGTCGAAGATTTCGACGTACCTCGGCCCGGGCTATGTGGTCGAGTCGAGCCGCGGACACGTCCGCGACCTGCCCACCTCTGCCGCTGAGGTCCCGGCCAAGTACAAGCAGGAGAAGTGGGCTCGTACCGGCGTCGATGTCGACAATCATTTCCAGCCCTTGTACGTGGTGTCCGCCGACCGGAAGAAAACCATCGCCGATCTGAAGAAGAAGCTCGCCGACGCCGATGAGTTGTTGCTCGCGACCGACGAGGACCGGGAGGGCGAGGCCATCGCCTGGCACCTCCAACAGTAACTGAAGCCCAAGGTCCCGGTCAAGCGCATGGTCTTTCACGAGATCACACCCCAGGCCATCCAGGCGGCGGTCACCCATCCGCGCAATCTCGACGTCGATCTGGTCGACGCCCAGGAGACGCGGCGCATCCTCGACCGGTTGTACGGCTACGAGGTCTCGCCGGTCCTGTGGAAGAAGGTCATGCCCCGCCTCTCGGCCGGCCGGGTGCAATCGGTGGCGACCCGGTTGGTGGTGGACCGCGAGAAAGAACGGATGGGCTTCGTCGCCGCGGCGTACTGGGACGTGACGGCCACCTTCGACGCCGGGGCAGCGGCCGATCCCCGCCAGTTCACCGCCCGGTTGGCGCAGGTCGGCGACCGGCGGGTGGCGCAAGGGCGGGACTTCTCCGCGCGGGGCGTGGCGACCGGGAACCTGATCGTCTTGACCGAGGAGTCCGCCGGCACGCTGGCGGCCGCCTTGGAGTCCGCCGACTGCACCGTGGCCGGTGTGGAAGCCCGGCCGTACACCCGCCGTCCGTACGCGCCGTTTCGGACCACCACGTTGCAACAGGAGGCCGGACGCAAGCTGGGGTTCACGGCCCAGCGCACCATGATGGTGGCCCAGGACCTGTACGAGGCGGGTTGGATCACCTACATGAGAACCGACTCGGTCACCTTGTCGGCGCAGGCCGTCAAAGCCGCCCGGACCCACATCGCCCAGCTCTTCGGCCAGAAGTACCTGCCGGCCAAGCCGCGGGTCTACACCTCCAAGGTGAAGAACGCCCAGGAGGCTCACGAGGCCATCCGGCCCAGCGGTGAGGTTTTCCCCGCGCCGAAAGAATCCGGGCTGACCGGCGACCAGTTGCGATTGTACGAGCTGATCTGGATGCGGACGCTGGCCTCCCAGATGGCCGACGCGGAGGGCGAGTCGGTGACGGTCCGCATCGACGCCGTTCACCAGCCGGTGGACCTCGACGGCAAGACCATCACCGCCAGCCGGTTCACGGCCTCGGGGCGTACGGTCACCTTCCCCGGCTTCCTGAAGGCGTACGTGGAGTCGCACGACGATCCGGAGGAGTCGGAAGACGACGCCCAGGCCAAGTTGCCTGGGCTTCGCCAGGGCCAGGGGTTGTCGGTCGCAAGACTCAGCCCGGAGGGCCACGCCACCCGTCCGCCGGCCCGCTACACCGAGCCGAGCCTGGTGGCGAAACTGGAGGAGCTGGAGATCGGGCGCCCCAGCACGTACGCCTCGATTCTCAAGACCATCACGTCGCGCGACTACGTCTTCAAGCGGGGCTCGGCGCTGGTACCGACCTGGTTGGCCTTCGCGGTCACCCGTTTGCTGGAGGACCAGTTCCCCCAACTGGTGGATTACACCTTCACGGCCAGCATGGAAGAAGACCTGGACGAGATCGCCAAGGGCGGCATCAAGCGCCTGGATGTGCTCAACCAGTTCTATTTCGGCACACCGACGATTCCGGGGCTGCGCCAACTCGTCAGCGAACTGGGCGATATCGACCCGCGCAAGCTGTCGACTTTCGCGATCCGGGGCGACGAGGGCCTCGACGTGCGAGTCGGTAAGTACGGGCCGTACGTCGAAGACCCGGCGGGCCGCAAGGTGACGATCCCCGATCAACTGCCCCCCGACGAACTGACCGAAGCCAAAGCGCTGGAACTGTTGGCGGCCACCGGGCAAGCCGAGCGCGAACTGGGTACCGCCCGGAGCACCGGTTACACGGTGGTGGCCAAGGACGGTCGGTACGGCCCGTACGTCACCGAAGTCCTGCCTGAGAACGCGCCCGCGTCGGCCAAGGCGCGCACGGGCAGCCTGTTCAAGTCCATGAGCCTGGACACGGTGACCCTCGCCGACGCCGAACGCCTGATGAGCCTGCCCCGTACCTTGGGCATCGTGGACGGCGAGCCGGTGACCGCCCAGAACGGGCGGTACGGCCCGTACGTCAAGCACGGCAAGGTGTCGCGGCCCCTGGCCAGCGAGGAGGCCCTCTTCGAGGTCACCCTGGACCAGGCCGAGGCGCTGCTGCGGGCCGCTCCGGCCAAGGGCACGCGGGGAGCGGCCGGGCCGTTGCGCGAGCTGGGGAACGATCCCGCGACGGGTCAACCGGTCGTCCTCAAGGATGGCCGTTTCGGGCCCTACGTCACCGACGGCGAGACCAACGCGACCCTGCGGCGCAGCGATTCGGTCGACGATCTGACCGCCGAGCGAGCCTACGATCTGCTGGCCGAGAAACGGGCCAAGGGCCCGTCGCCACGCAAGCCGGCGGCCAGGCGGACCGCCCGGAGCCGTCCGGCCAAGGGTTGACTGGCCATGACCAGGAGCGGCCTTTTCATCGTCTTCGAGGGCGGCGATGGCGCGGGCAAGTCGACCCAGGCGGCGCGGTTGGCGGAGTGGCTGGCCGGGCAGGGCTACCGGGTCCGGCGTACCTTCGAGCCGGGCGACACGGCCGTGGGCGCCCAGGTACGCCAGATCGTGTTGCATTCCACCATGGGTTTGTCCGCGCGGGCCGAGGCTCTCCTGTACGCCGCTGACAAGGCACAACACGTCGCGGAAGTCGTCGAACCGGCCTTGGCGGCCGGAGCGGTCGTGGTCTGCGACCGCTACGTCGACTCGACCATTGCCTACCAGGGGGCCGGCCGGGCGCTCAGCGTCGAGGACGTGAGCCGGCTCGCCCGGTGGTCGGTGGGCGGACTGGTGCCCGACCTGACCGTGGTGATGGACGTGTCGGTGGCGCAGGGTCTGACGGTGAAAGACACCCTCGACCGCATGGAGTCGGCCGGTACCGCTTTCCACGAGCGGGTACGCCGGCATTTCCTGGACCTGGCGGGCGCCGATCCCGGCCGCTACCTGGTCGTCAATGGCCGCGACCCCAAGGACCAGGTGACGGACCAGATCCGTACCGCGGTGGGTACCCTGATCGGCCGGGGCGATACCGTGCTGGCGCGCGATCCGGCCTGAGCGCCAGGCGGGCGTAAACTTGTCGTGTCATCGGTGCGAGGAGGCTGGGCATGGGCACCCTGGAAGAGTTGCAGGAGCGGACGTCGGTCAGAGTCTTCACGCCGGAACCCGTCCCCGGCGACGTTCAGGAAGCGGTTCTGCGCTGCGCGTTCGCGGCGCCGACCGCGGGCAACCAGATGATGTACACCATCCTCCAGATCGACGATCCCACGGTCAAGACCACCCTGGCCCGGCTCTGCGACAACCAGCCGTTCGTGGCCTCGGCACCCTGGGTACTGGTGTTCCTGGCCGACTGCCGGCGGTGGTACGACGCGTACCGGCTGGCCGGCCTGACCCCCCGTACGCCCGGCGTGGGGGATCTGGTTCTGGCCTGCCAAGACGCGGTGATCGCGGCTCAGAACGCGGTGACGGCGGCCCAGTCTCTCGGGCTGGGAAGCTGCTACATCGGGGACGTGATGGAGAACTGCGAACAGGTGCGCGAGTTGCTCGGCCTCGACCAGTGGGTGTTTCCGGCCACGCTGGTTGTCTTCGGGTACCCGACCGAACAACAGCTCCGGCGCCGCAAACCGCCGCGGTTCGACCCGTCGTACATCGTCCTGCGGGATCGGTACCGGCGGTTGACCGAAATCGAGCAGAGGGAGATGTTCGCCCGGCGCGGGCAGGATTTCGACTCGTATATCCCGGGCTTTTGCCGGCGGAAATACATGTCCGACTTCGCCCAGGAGATGACCCGCAGTGTCGGGGAGTATGTCAAGGCGTACGCTGGCGACCCGGCCGCCGCGCCGGATTCCCCCATCTGAGTGAATTCTGAGAACCCCCGTCGATACTTGAAGAAAAGAAGGATGAAACCCATCACAAGGAGTCGATCATGATCCTTAAGCTCAAGATCCTCGTCGCCATGACGGTGGCGGCCCTGGCGGCCGTTTTCGGGATCTCGCTGCCAAGCACCGCTGGCGTGCCGCAGAACGGCATCGCCCAGGGCCTCCAGGGCGTTTACCAGTCCGGCGGCTACGTCTCGACCGGGGGAAACAGCCAGGGTCAAACCTCGCCGTGGTACAACCAGAACTCGCCCTGGTCCGGCCAGAATTCGCCCTGGTCCGGCGGGTGGGGTTCCGGCTCCGGTTCGTCCGCCAATGGCGCTGGTTCCTCGACGAACTCGGGTTCGACGACCGCGACCGCCACGAGTGCGGAGTCGACCGGGCTCGTCCTCATCACCACCGACGTCGGGTGGGGTTCCGGCGAGGCTGCCGGTTCGGGCATGATCATCGACTCCTCCGGGATCGTCATCACCAATCACCACGTGGTGGCCAGTTCGACCTCCGTCAACGTGACCGTCGCCGCGACCAACCAGACGTACACCGCCGATGTCTTGGGCTATGACGCCACCACCGACGTGGCGGTACTGCAACTCGAAGGGGCCTCGAATCTGACAACCGTGACGACCAGTACGGTGCCGGCCAGTGCGGGCGATACGATCACCGCGGTCGGCAACGCCGAGGGGAAGGGCGTCCTGGTGTCGGCCACCGGCCAGGTCACCAACACCGGGCAGAACATCACGGTGACGGAAGACGACGGCAGCCAAGCCCAACTGACCAACCTGATCGAGATGAGTGCGGCCATCGTGCCCGGTGACTCGGGCGGCGCGGTGCTCAACAGCAACGGCGATGTCGTCGCGATGAACGTCGCGGGCTCCACCGATCCCCGGGTGACCGATAGCTATGCCATTCCGATCGCTTCGGTGATGGCAGTGGCGCAGGACGTTCTCAGCGGTACCAGTACCTCCACCGTGTCGCTCGACCGGACCGGTGGGCTCGGCGTCGAGGTCGCCACGGCGACCCGCGGTACCAGCGGCGGCGCGTACATCGTGGGTGTCATCCAGGACGGTCCCGCCGATCAGGCCGGCGTCACGGCGGGGTCGACGCTGACGTCGGTTGGCGGTACGGCGATCACGTCCAACGCCGATCTCAGTACGGTGCTGGCAACGTACAAACCGGGCGACAAGGTCACAATCGCCTGGACCGATCTCGCCGGCCAGTCGCACACCGCCACGGTGACGCTGACACAGGCCCCGTTGCGCTGACCTCCCCTGTCACGCGAACGGACTGCCCAGGTCTCGGTACAATGTGACCGAGACCTGGGCATTTGCGCGTCGTAGCGCGCAACCAGCGGAGGAAAGGAGCCTGATGTCGGGCAACAAGGCCATCGAACTGGGGGATACTGACCAGATGAGGGAGGCGTTCCGGGCGGACCCGGTCGCCAAGCTGGTACAAAACGCCGTTACCACCACACCGGTGACGACGATCGCCTTGAACCGGGACGTGGTCGCGGCGATGGACCCACTGGTGAGCGACCAACTCGATGGCTGGCCGGTGACGGCGCAGGGGAAGTCGGGCCGCTGCTGGTTGTTCGCCGGATTGAACCTGCTGAAGGCCGGGGTCGTCTCCTCGCTCAACCTCGACAGCTTCGAGTTTTCCCAGAACTACCTGCATTTCTGGGACAAGCTGGAGAAGGCCAATTGGTTTTTCACGTCCATGATCGAATTGGCGGACCAGAGCCTCGATGACCGGACCGTGGCGCAGTTGCTGCGCGACCCGATCGGCGACGGCGGCCAGTGGGACATGTTCGTCGCCCTGGTCGAGAAGTACGGCCTGGTCCCGAAGTACGCCATGCCGGAAACCGAGTCCAGCGCCAACACCAAAGCCATGAACACCACCCTCGAAACCCTGTTGCGCCGGGGCGCCCGGGATGTACGGGCGGCCGGGGATGCTGCCGAGTCGGTTCGCCACACCCTGATGACCGAGGTGTACCGCGTCCTGGCCATCCACCTGGGGACGCCGCCGGACCGCTTCGTCTGGCAGTTCCGGGACAAGGACAAGCAGTTCACGCGGGTCGGCGAGGTCACGCCGCGCGACTTCGCCCGCGACGTGCTGAAGGTGGATCTCAGCCACGTGGTCTGCGCAGTCAACGATCCCCGGCACCCGTACGGCGCCGCGATGACGGTCGACCACCTCGGCAATGTCGTCGGCGGGCGTCCCATCCGCTATCTGAACGTACCGGCCGATCTGCTGGAGGCCATGGTGGTCAAGGGGATCACCGGCGGCCACCCGGTGTGGTTCGGTTGCGATGTGGCGCCGCAGTTCGACCGGAAACTGGGGTTGTGGGACCAGCGCCTGCTCGATTTCGAGGCGCTGTACGGCGTCGATCTGACGATGACCAAGGCCGAGCGGATGGAGTTGGGCGCCGAGGCGATGAACCACGCCATGCTGTTCACCGGCGTGGACCTGGTGGATGGCCGGGTACGCCGCCTGCGGGTGGAGAACTCCTGGGGCGGCGAGGTCGGCGACAAGGGGTTCATGACCATGAACGCGTCCTGGTTCGCGGAACACGTTTTCGAGGTGGCGGTACCGCTGGCCGATCTGCCCGAGGAACTCCAGCGCGCCGCCGGCGCCGACCCGCTGGTCCTGCCGTTGTGGGACCCGATGGGGACCCTGGCCTGACGACATGATCCCTGTACTAGCCGGGTTGGGCCTGGTCCTGGTCGTGGCCAACATGGCTGTACGGACTTCGGGCGCCTCCTGGCTGGCCTTCGCGCTGAAAACCGCGTGTGGTGTGGTGTTTTGCGCGCTGGGGCTGACGGCGTTCCTGCGGCTCGGCGGCCGGTACCCCGGTCTGGACGCCCGGCCGGTGACCGACCTGGGTGTTCTGATTCTCATCGGACTGGCCTTCGGGTTGCTCGGCGATATCAGCCTGTCGCTGAAGGATCTCTTCGCCGGCGCGTACAACCGCTACCTCTTCGGCGGCTTTCTGCTGTTCGCGGCTGGCCACGTCGCGTACATCGCCGCCCTGATCCGGGGCTGGCACACGCCGTTCCCCTGGGTGCCGATCGTCGTCTGCGCGGTACTCGCCATCGGCTTCGTGGTCTCCGACCGCGTTCTGCACCTCAAGTTCGGCCGGTTCAAGTGGGTGGTGGCCGGGTACGGCGTGCTGCTCGCCCTGTTGCCCGCCATGGGCTTTTTCACCATGGCGACGGGAACCCATCCGGCCGGCTCGCCCGGTATCTTGGTCCAGCCGACGGTCATGGCGGTGGCGGGCGTGTGTTTCCTGGTGTCCGACCTGGTCTTGGCCTGGACCTATTTCGGCTCGTCCAAGGACCGCGGCTGGGAGCATGTGGTGTGCTATCTGTTCTACTACGCGGCCCAGTTCGGCATCGCCGCGTCGCTGCTGTGGGTCTGATATCTGAGCACTACTCATCCGGAGTAGGCTGAGATCCGTGAATGCTGTACTTGACGCCATCGCCCACCGCTATTCCTGCCGGTCCTACACCAGCGAATCGGTCAGCCAAGCCGATGTGGAGGCACTCGCGTTGGCGGCGGTCCAGGCACCCAGTTCGCGCGGGAACGCGCCGTGGCGGATCACCGTGGTGACCGATTCCGATCTGATCGAGGATATCTCCGCTTCGGCCTTGCGCCTGCTGTCCCGCCACGAACCGGGGGCGGCCGAACGCTGCGCGGCGCGAGGCACCAATCTGTTCTACAACGCTCCCGCCATCTTCCTGCTGGCGGGCCGCCACACCTGGGATTACACCAGTGAAGACCTCGACATCGGATTGGCGACACAGAATATCGCGTTGGCCGCCACCGGTCTGGGATTGGGTTCGGTCATCTGCGGATTCGCCACCCAAGCGTTCCGGGATGTACGGTCGGGCGATCCCGCGCGTTTGTACGCCCGGCTGGACCTGCCCCGGGAGTTCGAGATACTGGTCAGCATCGCGGTCGGCCACCCGGCCGGTACGGGCACCCCGCACACGCCCGACCTGAGCACGGTGCGGTACCTCTGAGGGCCAGTCCCTTACTGCAGCGTCCCTTGGTACACCCGGAGGAACTCGGTGTACTTCTTCCCGGTCCGGCGGAAGTACAGTTCGCCCAACAGGCTCAGGACCACCACCCCGGCGACCACCGCCGCCGCGACGATCAGCCACAGCTTGGCCCAGTCGGTGTGCATGAGGAAGAAGTTGAGCAGGCAGAGCCCGCCCGCGACGGCGGCGAGGACGCAGAAGATGGCCAGCCGCGGCAGGTACCGGGTCCTGTGGGACACCTGGTCGCCCAGCAGCGCCAGCCACAAGATGGCGACCACGATCGACAGCACCACCCCCTGGAGCAGGAAAATGAACGGTACGGTGTAGTTGAACGGCACGCCGGTGACCACCGGTATCAGGGCTCCCGCCACCATGTAGGCGCAGACGAGTCCGGCGAAGACCAGGGCGGCCAGATTCTTGGCGGGCATCACCCACTGCATCAGTTTCTTCATAGCAAACCCAACCTTTCCTTGAGGGCTTTTGCGTACGTGCGCGAGACGAGGAGGCGCTCGCCGTTGTCCATCGTCAACTCCAGGCGGGCGCCGAATTCCGGGCGCAGGCTGGCGATGCGCGCCACGTTGACGATCTGGGATTTGGAACTGCGGAAAAAGCTGGTCATGTCGAACCGCTCCTCCGCTTCGTAGAGCTTCAGCGGTGTTTCGTAGACCGCCTGAGCCGTGTAGATGAAGGTGCGCTTGTCGACGGACTCCAGGTACAAGACGTCGGGCCAGTCGATGACGTGAGTTTGGCCGTCCTTCAGCCCGCGCAAGTGCTGGTCGAGGCTGGCCAGCAGCGACACGATGCGCTGGATCGCGGGACCGTCCTGCGGACACCGGATGAGGATGTCCACCTCCGGATACCCCTCGCGTACCTCGATTTTCATGGCCATGAATCCACTATACGAAGGCGCGGGCGGGCTCAGAAGCCACATCGGTGCAACTTGGGCTCCCTGGAGTGCAGCTTGGTATGACGAGCGCCTATCGCAGCAGTTTCATCAGTTGCGGCATGTGCTCCAGCACGAGTCGTACGCCCCAGTCGAAGGTACGGTCGGGCACGACGTGGATCAGGGTGGTCAGCGGCCAGGCGCCGGCGCCCTTGCGGTACCGGGTACACGGGTGGCTGGTCAGGGCGGCCTGGGCGATCACCCGGCCGATGACCGCCGGATCGGTGGCGAAACCCTGGCCGGCGAATTCGAGGGCGGTGGCGAAGTTCTGGGCGATGGCCGAGTACTTACCCAGCCCCGAGGTCGCTCTCAGGTGATCGGCCGCGATACCGGCCCAGTTCGTTCTGATCAGGCCGGGTTCGACGATGACCACGTCGATGCCGAAGGGGCGTACCTCTTGGCGCAGGGCGTCGGACAGTGCCTCGATGGCGTACTTGGTGGCGTGGTACCACCCGCCCAGGGCCATGGCGAAGCGGCCGCCCATGCTGGAGATGTTGACGATGCGCCCGCGATGGCGGGCCGTCATGTGGGGCAGCACCAGTTGGACCAGGCGCATCGCGCCGAAGACGTTGACGTCGAACTGCCGTTTGGCCTCGTCCAGCGGTACGTCCTCGATGGCGCCGTACGAGCCGTAGCCGGCGTTGTTGACGAGGATGTCGATGCGGCCTTGTTCCTCGATCACGGTGGCGACGGCCTTCACGAGCGACTCGTCATCGGTCACGTCGAGGGCGAGGGTGTGGAGCCCGGCGGCTTCCAACTCGGGCATGGGACGCCGGGCGGCGGCGTAGACGGTCACGCCCTGCGCACGCAGGCAGAGGGCGGCTTCATGGCCGATGCCCGAGGAAGCACCGGTGACAATGGCGACTGATGTGCTCATGGCCCACCTACGCTTCCGGGTAGGTACCGTGGAAGACCTTGAAGTTGGCCGCCTGGGCCACGGGCCGGATGACAATCCGGTCGATGTTGACGTGGGCCGGGCGGGTCGCCATCCAGCCGATGGCGTCGGCGATGTCCTCGGCGCTCAGCGGATCGGGCACCCCCGCGTACACCGCGTCGGCCCGCCCCTGGTCGCCGCCGAAGCGGACCAGCGAGAACTCGTCGGTGTGGACCATGCCCGGGGAGATCTCGCACACCCGGATCGGTTCGCCGTTCAGTTCCAGCCGCAACGATCCCGCCATCGACCGCTCGGCCGATTTGACGCCGCAGTAGCCGCCGCCACCCTCGTACGCCGTCTCGGCGGCGGTCGAGGTGACGAAAACGACGGTACCCCTCCCCGCGCGTAGGGCTGGTAGCAGGGCCTGGGTCACGCGGGCCGAGCCGAGGACATTGGTGGCGTACATCCGTTCCCACCGGGCGAAGTCATCGCTGGCCAGCGGTTCCTGGCCGAGCGCGCCGCCAGCGTTGTTGACCAGTACGTCCACCCGCGTACCGACCGCCGTGGCCAGGGCGTCGACCTGGGCCTGATCGGTCACGTCGCACGCGATGGCGATCCCGCCGATCTCGGCGGCCAGCGCCTCGATGCGGTCGGTTCGCCGCGCCGCGCACACAACGGTGAAATCCCTAGCCAGGACGCGGGCGGTGGCCGCCCCGATGCCGGAGGACGCTCCGGTCACAACAGCGATTCGAGTCATGACGCCAGTCTATGCCACGGCCCACTATCATTGCCCCATGTTCTACCGCCCGATCGACGACCAGCTGGCCCTCAAACTGTTCAGCGCACTGGACGCCGAAGAGGACTTCGCCATCATCGACCGCGCGGCGGGTTGGGCGGAGATCGGGTACTGGGTCGATTTTCAGCACGAGGGCAAGGGGTACGTCAGCGCGGGCGTACGCGAGATCGAACGTCTGTGTTTCACCGATCTGCGGCTGGAACGAGTGCGGATCACCAACGATGCGGCGAACACCCGCTCGCGGGCGATTCCCGAGCGTCTGGGGTACACCCTGGAGGGGGTACTGCGCCGTGACTTGGTGTCGGGGCAGGGCCGGATCGCCGACCACGCCGTGTACTCTCTGCTCAAGCCCGAGTGGGAGGTACGGGAGGGCTGACCTCGTCCTCAATGTCTCAACCTGATATATAGACCGTCACATCGCCATTCACGGCATCCAGGTGCGGCAGTTCGGGGGCAGCGTACCGTACCTGCTCGATCAGCGCGTCTCAGTGCCCACCCGGGGCGGGTAGTAGGCTGGGGGCATGACTTACACTCTGATTCTTCTGCGCCACGGCGAGTCCGAATGGAACGCCAAGAACCTGTTCACCGGCTGGGTGGATGTGGATCTCAACGACAAGGGCGTGGCCGAAGCCAAACGGGGCGGCGAACTGCTGGCGTCCGAGCAGTTGCTCCCCGACGTGGTCCACACCTCGGTACTGCGGCGGGCGATCCACACCGCGTACTTGGCACTCGACGGCTGCGACCGGGGCTGGATTCCGGTACGGCGGTCGTGGCGGCTCAACGAGCGCCACTACGGCGCGCTTCAGGGCAAGAACAAGACCCAGATCCGCGACGAGTTCGGCGAGGACCAGTTCATGGTGTGGCGCCGGTCGTACGACACCCCGCCGCCGGAACTGGACGTGGACTCCGAATTCTCGCAGTTCCACGACCCCCGGTACGCCGCCCTGCCCTCCGAGGCGCGTCCGCGTACCGAGTGCCTGAAAGATGTCGTCGGCCGGATGCTGCCGTACTGGTACGACGCCGTCGTGCCCGACCTGAGGGACGGCAAGCTGGTCCTGGTGGCCGCCCACGGCAACTCGCTGCGCGCGCTGATCAAGCACCTCGACGGCATCTCCGACGAGGCCATCGCCGCGCTCAACCTCCCCACCGGCATCCCCCTGCTCTACGAGTTGGACGACGACATGCGCCCGGTTGCGGCCGGTGGCCGGTACCTCGATCCCGCCGCGGCCGCCGCCTCGATCGAAGCGGTCAAGAACCAGGGGAAAAAGTAGCGTCAAACCCCCGATCAGTAGCATAAACAGCTCCCCTCGCCGGCTTGGCGGCTGGCGAGGGGAGCTGGCTTTACGTGGTATGCTTAACCTTTGGCAGAAAGGGTTAGTGAGCTATGTCATTCGCTATTGGTGAAACGGTTGTCTATCCCAATCACGGGGCTGCGGTCATAGAAGACATCGAGACCCGGACCATCAAAGGCGAGGACAAGCTGTATCTCGTCCTGCGCATCGTCGGTCAGTCCGATCTGGTGGTCAGGGTGCCAGCCTGTAATCTCGATCTTGTCGGTGTGCGCGATGTGGTGTGCGGCGAAGACCTGGAACACGTGTTCACGGTGCTCAAGGCGTGCGATGTCGAAGAGCCGACGAACTGGTCGCGGCGGTTCAAGGCCAACCTGGAGAAGATCCACTCCGGCAACGTCGTGAAGGTGGCCGAGGTGGTACGCGACCTGTGGCGCCGCGAACGCGACCGGGGACTCAGCGCGGGCGAGAAGCGAATGCTGGCGAAGGCCCGTCAGAATCTGGTGTCCGAACTGGCTCTGGCTGAATGTGTCGATGAGGCGCGGGCGGAGGAACTCCTGGACGAAGTCTTGGCCTCCGTCGACAAGTGAGCCGGTCCGGCCGGGACGAGGTTGTGGCCATTGTGGTGGCGGCCGGTTCCGGGGTCAGGCTGGGACGCGAAATTCCCAAGGCGGCGATTGAGATCGCCGGTGTGCCGATGGTGACGCGGGCCGTTCGGGCCATGCTGGTCGGCGGCGCCGGCCGGGTGGTGGTGGCGGCCCCGGAAGCGTGGACCGACCGTTTTTCGTACTTTTTGACCGGTTACTCCGACCGGGCCAAGGTGATTCCGGGCGGCTTGCTCCGGCAAGATTCCGTACGGATCGCCCTGGAGCAGGTCGAGGACGCGGAAGTGGTGCTGGTCCACGATGCCGCCCGTCCGCTCGTACCGCCGTTTGTGGTGGACCGGGTCATCGAAGCGGTACGGGACGGGGCGCCGGCCGTCATCCCGGTACTGCCGCTGGCGGACTCGCTGAGGCGGATCAGGCGTAACTGGACCGTGGCGGTGGACCGTTCGACGTTCTTGCGGGTACAAACCCCTCAGGGTTTCGACGCCGCGACGCTGCGCAAGGCGCACGCCAACTCGGGCGACCGGGAGTTCTCGGACGACGCGACGATGTGCGAGGCGATCGATGTGCCGGTGACGACCGTCCCCGGTGACGGCCTGGCCTTCAAGATCACCGAGCCGATGGACCTCGTCCTGGCGGAGGTCATCGCCCGCGACGAGTCATGAGGCTGCGTACGGGGGTGGGGACGGACGCCCATCGCCTCGTCGGCGGCCGTCCGATGTGGCTCGCCGGACTGCTGTTCGCCGATGAGCCAATGGGCCTGGTGGGGCACTCTGACGGTGACGTGGCTTGTCACGCCATGTGCGATGCCCTGCTCAGCGCGGCCGGGCTGGGCGATCTGGGCGAGGTGTTCGGTACCGCGGAGCCGCAGTGGGCCGGTGCCGCCGGGGTGGCGCTGCTGGGCGAGACGGTCCGGCTCGTCCGCCAGGCCGGCTGGCAGATCGCCAACGTGGCGGTGCAGATCGTCGGCAACCGGCCGAAAGTCGCGCCGCGCCGTCGTGAGGCGGAGCAGTTGTTGAGCCAGGTCATCGGGGCCGACGTGTCCGTGGCGGCGACGTCCACCGACGGCTTGGGCTGCCTCGGCCGGGACGAGGGCGTGGCGGCGATCGCCACCGCGCTGCTGATGGGCGAGTGACTTACGACACCCGGCTGGCCGAGGCCGTGAACGTGCTGCAGACCCCGGGGGTCGTGGATTTCAGGCCCTGTTCGGCCCAGTAGGCCCGGTTCGTACCCGTACCGTGGTCGTCGCTGTACGGCGTCGTACCGCCCAGCGAGGTGAACAGCTTGACGATGTTGGCCTCATCGGCTGAGCTGAGATCGGCGGACGCCGAAACCGAGTTGAGGAAGACCCCGGCGAAGCAGTCGGCCTGCATTTCCAGCCGTCGGCTGAGATCCAACTGGTCGTCGTCGGTGGTCGCGTCGGATTCGAGAACGGACTCGCTCATCAGGATCATCGTGCGGTACTGAATCGTGTGGCCGAACTCGTGGGCGATGATCGACTCGGCCAGGAAGCGCATCGTTTGCAGGTTGGTCGGAAAGGCCTGGATCAGGTCCTGGGCGTAGTAGATCTGTTGGTCGGCCGAGCAGTAGACCGCGTTCTCCATCGGCAGTTGCCCACAGGGGGTGTTGATCTGGGAGGTGTAGACCGTGACCGAGGGATGCGGCAGTTCAAAACCGGCGCCCGTCACCGGGGGATACCACGCCGCCATCAGACAGTCGACGAACTGGTTCATGTGTTGCTCGATCTGCGCCACCGGGGCGTTCACGAGATCGATGGTGGTGATCGTGCACTGGGTGGGTACGAGGTGCTGGGCGTACAGCGGGTTGTCATCCAGTGCCTGGTTCACCTCGTCGTAGCTCTCCGGCATCGGCGGATCGTCGGGATTCAGGTCGGGCGCGCCGGGGGTGTACGTGCCGGCGGTACCCGTCTGGGTCGGGAGGGTCGCCGTGGCGGTTGGCCGCGCGGTATGGGTGGGCGCCGGGTACGTCGGGTACATCGGCTGGTTCAGGTTGGACACGATGGAACTGATCACCGGCGCGGCGACGACGAAGAGCGCCACGAATATGACGACGCGCGCCAGGGCGGACTTTTTCCGCACCGGGACCGGCCGCGGGAAGGGGGTTGGCGTCACCCATGGGCCAGCCGGGGGGTACGGCGCGTACCCGGGTTGTACCGGCGTCGCGGTCGGATAGCCCGCGTACGTCGGCCCGGGCTGGGGGTACGCGCCGGGCGGTACGTTGCCCGCTGGCGGAGGATAAGCCGGAGCCTGGGGGTACCCCGGCCACGTCGGGGCGACCACCGGTTGCCAGGTGGGGCGGGGTTGGGCCCACGCGCTCGGTACCGGGGGAGCGACGGGTGTGAGGCCCGCCTGAGGCGGTGGGAAGGTGGGGTGCGGCGCCGCACTCCACGGACCGGTCTGACTCATGAGTCAAGGATACATCGTCACCCGGAGCGGACCGCTAGGATGGCTACCGTTCACTATCGTCAAGGCAGGTACCATGCGTCGTACGATCCGTGTCATATCGGGCTTGGTGGTCGGCGCCGCCCTGGGGCTGGCGTGGATCGCCCCCGCTCAGGCCGCCTCCGCCGACTCCGTCGACGTGACGGCGAAACTCACCAGGGATGGCGTCCTGACGGTGACCCAAACCTTCACCCTGCCGTCCGGCATCACCGACGTGGCAGACCTGACCCAGTCGATCCCGTCGTCGATGGACCGGGATGGGCGCCACTATGCGTTCGACGTCACCGACGTCACCGTCCAGGCCGATGGAACGGCGGTGACGCCCGATCTGACCCGCCAGTCCGGGGCGACGCTGTTGTCCATCCCACTGGGCACGGCCACCGAGTTCATCGTCAATTACACGGTCTCTGGTACCACAACCACGGCGGTCGACGGCAAGGTCGACTTCACCTGGCCGGTGCTCGGCGCGTTGAACATCAGCGCGATCAAGATCACCGGGTCGGTCGAGTTGCCGCCGGGGGCGGTCAATTACGATTGCTCGGCCGGCGTCGCGGGGGCGCTGACGACGTGCAGTACGTACGGTGCCGGTACCCATGGCTCGACGACCCTGGAGTTCACCCAGAGTTCCCTGCTGGCCGGCCAGATCGTCCAGGCCGAGGTGATCTTCCCGGCGGGCATGGTCACGACCACCGAGCGGTGGTCGCCGGTGTGGACGCTGGGGCGGGCGCTGTCCCCGGGCGGTACCCAGATCGGCAGCCTGGTTCTGGTACTCGTGGTGGGCGGACTCCTGCTGTTCGCGGCCTGGCGCAAGATCCGGACCGCGGGTTATCGTGGTTTGCCGGTCGCGGTGGCTGCGTTCGACTCGGACAAGGACGGCAAGCTGCGGTTCGACACCGATCCTGACGCCCGTCCGGGCATGGTGGGTACGCTGGTCGACTCCAGCGTCGATCCGGCCGACATCTTGGCCACCATTCTCGACCTGGCCGTCCGGGGGCATGTGCGCATCACCGAGGTGGAGACGTCGCGGTACGCGACCGCCGACTGGACGTTCACCCGTCTGGCGGTCGACCCGGCTGCGGACAGTCAACTCAAACCCTATGAGAGCGCCCTGCTGGACGTCCTGACTGCCGACGAGGCCAAGGTGTCCGCCTTGTCGGGCTCGGTCCGTCCGGCCATCGGCGCGGTGCAGCACGCCCTCTACCAGGAGGTACTGTCAGCCGGTTGGTTCTCCCGTTTGCCGTCGAAGAAATCGCCGACGGTGAGGTGGGGCTGGATCGGCTTGGCAGCAGACGTACTGGCGACCTGCGCGCTGCTCGCCTTCACGACCTTCGGCCTGGTCGGTTTGGGATTGATCGCGGTGGCGATCGTCGCCATCATGCTGGCCCATCAGGCGCATCCGGTCACGCCCAAGGGTGCGGCGGTGTACGCCGGGCTGGCCGACCTGTCGAAGCAACTGCACGACCGGTCGGGGGAGGACATCGAAGCGGCGGATCGGTACGACCAGATCTCGCGGATACTGCCGTACTCGGTCGTCCTCGGCGGCTGGGACCACTGGCTGGCGGCCATGGTGGCGGCCGACACCGACGCGGAGACCGACCCGCTGGATTTGCCGTGGTACCGCGCGCCGCAGGACTGGCACATGTCCGACCTGCCGCACAGCCTGGACTCCTTCATCACCGTGGTCACCGGCCGGTTGTTCACCCGCGCGTGAAATCAGAGTGAGACAACGGGGACGGTTCTTTTTGTCTCAGTCCTGAGACAAAAAGAACCGTCCCCGTTGTCTCACCCTTTGTCTCACACGCACTCCACCCAGCGCCGTTCCGTGACCAGCGCGGTCACGGGCTGGTCGGACGCCTCGGACGGCAGCCAGTCGAGTACCTCCGAGTCGTTGAGGAGCAGCCAGCGCGGGGTACCTGGCCGGGCCTGATCCAGGGCCCGGTCGTACCACCCGCCGCCCTGGCCCAGCCGTACGCCCTGGGTTGTACCGGCCAAGCCGGGCAGGATGATCAGATCGGCCGACCCGAGGATGTCGGGCGCTTCCGGCGGCCCAGCCGGCATCGGAATCCCGGCAAAGCCGGCGATCATGGGCTCGCCCGACCACCAGGCCCAGCGCGGCGGGCTCGGCTGGGCTACGTGGGGGAGCAGGATGCCGATCCCCTGGTCGAGGAACTCAGCCAACAGCGCCGACGTGTCCGGCTCGTCGCCCCGGGAGGCGTAGCAGGCGATGGTACCCGGCCCGGTTCGCTTCAGCGCCGCCAGTAGGCGACTGGTCCGGCGCGCGTCGCGCTCGGCGGTATCGGCATCGGTCGCGTCGGCCCGCGCGGCGGTCAACGCGGCCCGCAGCTCGGCTTTGGCCGAGTGTCTGCGACGAGAATTCATGTCCATTGCCCTATCGTAAACGTGTGGCCTTTTTCAAGCATCCTCAGTCCGAATCGCCCGAATCTGTGCCGGTGGCCAACGACCACGGCCAGCTACCGCTGACGCCGCCCGAGCCGAAGAACGGGCTGCGGGACTTTTGGCAGCACTGGGATTATGTCCTGGGCATGGTACCTGAGTTGGCGGAGTTCGGCGTGCCGGTGCTGGACGCGGTTGGGCTGACGCTCAACGAGTCGATCCTGGCGGAGGAGACCGTCGGCGATGTCCAGGCCGGCGACGTCCTGCTCGACAAGGGTACGCGGGTCATCCCGCGGATGCTGGCCCTGTTGACCGGCATGGGTATCCGCAAGGTGATGGCCCGGCCCAGTCCCCGGGTACTGGTGGTGGCTTTGTCCGCCGAGGCGATCCCGGCCTCTTTCTTGGTGGCCGCCCAGGCTGGCGAGGCCGGCGCCCAATCCCACCGCCTGGAGTACATCTTCGACTCGGCCGCCCAGGCCGTGGATGCGATCGTGGAACAACTGGTCCGCGCCGATCTTGTCATCACGGTCGGCGGCCTGGGCGAGTCCAGGGCCGATCTGCGCGAGGTGGCCGACCGGATCGGGCCGCACGATTTCACGCCGGTCGCCATTGATCCGGGGCGCGACCACGGGTTCGCTCTGGCCGAGCAGCGCGTACCGCTCCTGGCTCTCCCGGCGGACGCCTACGCCGCCTTCGTGCTCACGAAACTCCTGGTCGAGCCGGTCATCGCCAAGCTGATGGGCGCGGGTACGGACCCGGAGCTGTTCAGCGCCTACCTCGCTCAGCCGTTGCGGATCATGCCGGGGATCCTCACCTGCGTACCGGCCACCGTCAGGGATGCCCGGATGCGGATCTCGGGGCGTCCGAGCGGGTTACGCGGGCTGGACGCGATCTACCGGGCCAACGCGCTGGCGATCCTCAGCGCGGATGGCGTGATCGACGTCGATTCGGAAGCCATTTACCTGCCCTTGCGGTAGGCACTGTTCCCATCGTGCGCCCGCTTGTGCTACATTCAGTCGGGGTTATCGTTTCATAGTCTCAATTTGGGGTTTTTGCGGGGGCAAAAGGAGATCAGAGATGACGGGGAAAAAGACGCGCAAAACGGGAGTCGCGCTACTGACGGCGGTCGTGCTCGCCACGGCAACGGTATCGGTTTTCGCGGCCAGCCAGGCGGTGGCCGCGCCGGTGACCAGTGAGCAGGATCTACGGACGGCGATTGCGAACGCGCCGACGGACGGCAGTCCCACCGCCATCGCGATCGACGGCACGATCGAGTTGACGGCTGCCCTTGGTTGTACGTTGGCGATTCCCGCCGGTACCGACATCACCTTGACTGGCGGGACCTTGTCCGCCGCCGGAAACTGCGATGCCGTGACCGTCTCCGGTACGTTGACGCTGGGGGACATCACGATCACGCACGACGCCGGCATGACGGGCAGCGGGGTCGTCGTGAATGCCGGTGGGAGCCTTGACATGGAAGCCGGAACGATGGTCATCAACAACACTGGTACCACTCCGCTGGCCGCTGGCGGTGTTGCGAACTACGGGACGTTCATCATGAACGGCGGCACAATCACGGGCGATACGGAGCGTACCGTCACATCGCAAGGTGGTGGCGGCGGTGTTGCGAACAGCGGCACGTTCACCATGAACGGCGGTGACATTTCCGACAATCCGGTCACCAATGGAAGCTCCGGTGGCGTTGGGGGCGGCGGTGTACTCAACAATGCTGGGACGTTCACGATGACCGGCGGCACCATTTCCGGGAACACCAGCACCTACAACGGGCTCAATGGCGAAGGCGGCGGGGGCGGCGTGTTCAACAAAGCGACGTTTGTCATGACCGGTGGAGAAATCTCCGGCAACACAGCGGCTTTCACAGGCCGAACGCCCCCTTTCGGGAATGGCACCAGTAATGGCGGCGGTGTGTACAACGACGATGGAGCCACTTTTACCATGTCCGGTGGGACCATCTCCAACAACATGGCCCCGGGCTATGATGCCTCCGGTGGCGGCGTGGCCAACATCGGCGGTACCTTCACCATGTCTGATGGCACCATCACCGGCAACTCCACCACCGGCCACGGTGGTGGGGTGTACGTCGGCGTTGACGCCGCGTCCAGCCGGTCGGGGCGTGCCACCTTCACGATGTCCGGCGGCACCATTTCTGACAACACGGCTAGTGACGGCGGTGGCGTGGCCGTTGTTGGCGGCGACCTCACGATGCCCGTCACCTTCACGATGCTCGGCGGCACGATTTCTGGTAACACGGCTAGTGACGGCACCAACACCGGCGGTGGCGGCGGGGTCGACAACATGCTTGGCACCATACTCTTGTCCGGCGGCACGATTTCCGGTAATTCGGCCTCGCCCGCCTCACATGGCGGCGGTGTCTACAGCTATGTGGACAGCAACTATGCCGGCTCCTCTGCGGCGCTGGGGGACGTCCTTGTGTCCGGGAACACGGCTGGCTGGGGTGGCGGCATCTACAACGCCTCGGGCGATTTCCCCATCGATGGCGCAACTGTCACGGGTAACACGGCTTCCTATGGCGGCGGCGTGTACAACACAGCGACGCTTATCATGAAGAGCGGCACCATTGAGGATAATACTGCTATAAACGGTGGCGGTGTCTACAACACCGCGACGTTCACGATGGAAAGCGGGACGATATCCCATAACGCTGCCCAGAAGTCACCCCTCGCCGTGTACCCTGGCTCCGGTGGCGGCGTCTACAACGCCTCGGGCACCTTTACGATGGACGCCGGAGTGATCTCGGACAACACGGCGACCGGGGACGGCGGTGGCTCCTACGTCAGTTCGGGGGCTTTCGCCATGGCCGGGACGATCTCGGACAACACGGCGGCCGGCAACGGCGGTGGCGTGTACACGATGAACTATGCCTACCTGTCGGTGCCCAGTGGCGTCACCCTCGCTTTCAGCGGGAACTCTGCGCAGTACGCTGTCCTGCCCGTTGACAGCGACCCGATCTGGGCGAACGCCATCAGCTATCCCTCGGTGGTCACCAGTTTGTCCACGGATTTCGGCACGGCTTTTTCCAACTACGACATCAACTTTGCGGCCGGTACCCTGTATTACGCGATCACGGTCTTGAACGACGGCCACGGGACTGGTTCGGCGGCACCGTCCTTGGCGGCCCCTGGCGACATGGTGGCCCTGGACGCCGTACCCAGTACTGGCTACGAGTTCGATCACTGGGGGATCAACGCCGGTGACATCACCCTGAGCGATCCCGCCGATCCGAACGCGGCGTTCGCCATGGTCGCCAGCAATGTGAGCTTGACGGCGTACTTCGCGCTGGCGCCGACGCCGACCGAAACGCCAACGCCGACTGAAACGCCGACCGACACGGTGACTCCGACCGACACGGTGACTCCGACCGACACGCCGACGCCAACCGATACAGTGACGCCAACGGATGCGCCGACCGACACGGTGACGCCGACGGATACTGTTACGCCGACTGACACGCCGACGCCGACCGTCACGCCGACGGATACCGTGAGCCCGACCGACACCGCTACGCCGACCGGTGCACCGACGCCGACTGACACGCCCACCGTCCGTACGCAGGTGCCGATTGGCGCACCCGCCGACCCCCCGACGTCGCCCTCGCCGACACCCGATCCGCCCAGCTCGCCAGCAATTCCGGGCGGCGGATCGAGCAGCGCGTCGTCCGGGCTTCCGTTCCTGGTCGGTGGTTTGATCGTGGCCGCGTGGCTGGGCGTACTCGCGCTGGCGCTCCGCGAACGCCGCCGTACGCACCCGTAGGAAACCGGTTCGGGGGTTCATCCGAAGTAGAGTAGACCCGATGCCCCGAATCGTCGACGCCCCCGACTTCCCGCCGGTTCACCGCTGGCCGGTGAGCTTGCGCTGTGGAGCGTTGGTGCTCGCCCCCTTTCGGGCGCAGGACGCCGACGAAGTCATGGACGTCCGGGCCCGCAACGCCGCCTGGCTCCAACCGTGGGACCCGTCCGCGCCGACGCCGGCCGAACGCTGGCGGAGCACGGCGCAGCGGATGAAATCGATCGGGGAGGCGGCCCGGCGGGGCCAGAGCCTGCCGTGGCTGATCCGCTGGGCCCAACCGGGGCAGTCCCGGGCTCCGGTCATCGGGCAGTGCACGGTCTCCAACATCGTCTACGGGTCGGCGCTGTCCGCGTCAATCGGCTACTGGATCGACCGGATGTACGCCGGGCGGTCCATCGTGCCGGCCGCCGTGGCGCTGGCCACCGATTACGCGGTGCGGACCGTGGGCCTGCACCGCATCGAAATCTGTATTCGCCCGGAGAACCGGCCCAGTCTGCGGGTGGTCGAGAAGCTGGGTTTCCGGTACGAGGGGCGGCGCCCGCGGTACATCCACATCGCCGGGGACTGGCGCGATCACGAAGTGTTCGCCCTGACCGCCGACGAGATGCCCCAGGGGTTGTTGAGCCGCGTACCTCAGTCGGCGTTCGCTGATTGACTGTCCTACAGTTTCGTCTTACACTCGAGGTGTGCTCATCATTCACGGGCATGCCCGGGATCACGGGTATTCAGATGGGTGATGGTCTCCCTCGACGACGCGGGTCGGCCGGTAGAAGCTGTCTGGGTCGAACTCGGTGGAGACGACTACCTGGCCATCCATTGCGACAAGTTAAGAAAGATCACGATCGCGCTGGTACGAGAACTGAAGGAGGGACGGTGACGACATACGGATACACGTCGGCGGGAACCCCGATCGACGACGAGCTGATTGACAAAATCTCGGCTGAGATTGAGGCCGGATACCCAGGATGGAAGCTCACGCCCGGGCGGCCGCCATTGGAGAAGGGACCCTCGCGAACCCGGACTTTCCGTATCGGCAGTGCTCTTGATGCGGCGTTAGAAGCTCGCGCGGAGTCGGAGAACGTGTCACCGAGCCAGATCATGCGCGAAGCGCTCGCCGAGTACCTGGTACCCGCCTAATAGGCCCGAACCCACATCCGCCGCTCGCACCTCGGCCGTGCCCGTACGATGTGGCTGATCTGATGAACCGACTCCTGGGTCACTAAACTCAAGTACGTGCGCATCATCTTCATCCGGCACGGCAGAACCCGGTCCAACACCGACCATTGCCTTGACACGGCTTTTCCCGGACGCGAACTGGACGAGGTGGGCCTTGCCCAAGCCGCCGCCTTGCCCGCGCGGTTGAGCAACGAGCCGATCGAGGTGGTCATGACCTCCGATCTGACCCGCGCCCGGCAAACCGGCGAGCCGCTCGCCCAAGCCTTGGGCGTACCGCTGATCACGCATCCCGGCGTACGGGAGATCTACGCGGGGGACTGGGAGATGTCGACCGATTGGAGCGGGTACATCCGGACCGCCGCGTCGTGGCCGACCGATCCGGCGGCGGCCATGCCGAACGGCGATGACGGCGTGTCCTTCTTCGCCCGTTTCGACGCGGCGCTGCTCGACCTGCAGGACTACGGTTGCGCGGCCGTCGTCAGCCATGGCGGCGCGTTGCTGGCGTGGCTGACCGGCCGCGGCGGGCGCCGGATCGGTGCGGATGCGAAATGGGAGTTGCACAACACCGACGTGGTCGTCGTGGAGGGTGTACCCGGATCATGGCAGATTCAGACCTGGGCCGGTCAGGGCTTCGACCAGTGACCGGTCGGCGGATCGCCACCCTGGACGAGGCGGTCGAGGCCTTGTTCGAGTTCGCCGGGCCGCGCGAGCCGGGGCACGCCGCCCTGCCCGCCATGGCCGAGGCCATGGGTTGGCTGGGCAATCCGCAGGACGGCCTGCGGGTCGTCCACGTCACCGGCACCTCGGGCAAGACCTCGACGTGCTATTACGTACGGGCGATGCTGGAGGCCTGCGGCTTCCGGACGGGACTGACCGTGTCCCCGCACATCGAGGCGGTCAACGAGCGCGTCCAGATCGGCGGGGTGCCGCTGCCCGGGCCGGTGTTCTGCGCCTATCTGGAGGACCTGCTGGCGCGGCTGGCGCCCATGCGGGGCCGGCTGACGTACTTCGAGCTGGTCACCTGCCTGGCCCTGTGGGCGTTCGCCCGCGAACCGGTGGACTACGCCGTGGTCGAAGTCGGCATCGGCGGGCTGCGCGACGCGACCAATGTCTTGTTCAGGCCGGACAAGTTGGCGGTGATCGGGCCGGTCGGGCTGGACCACACCGAGAAGCTGGGTTCGACGGTGGCTGAGATCGCCTGGCAGAAGGCGGGGATCGTCGTACCGGGCGGTACGGTCATCGTGGCCGGCCAATCCGACGAGGCGATGGCGGTGATCGAGCGCCGGGCCGCCGAAATCGGCGCCCGGCTGATCGTGATCGGCGGGGCGGGTACCGACAGCGGGGACGGGCCGGCGTTCCAGAGGCAGAACTGGGCCATGGCCTCGGCGGTGGTGCGGTACCTGGCGGAGCGCGACGGGTTTGCACTGCCCGGTCCGGCCGATTTGACCCGGCTGCGGGGTGTGACGCCCCCGGCGCGGTACGAATGGTTCGACCTGCCCGGGCGCCGGGTGCTCCTGGACGGTGCGCACAACCCACAGAAGATGGCCGGTCTGGTGCAGTCCCTCCTGGTGGAGGGCCACGCCCCGATGCCGGCCCTGGCCACCTTGTCGGCGGCGCCGCCCGGGAAAGTCGCCGCGACCGTGGCCGCGCTGGCGCCGATGGCCACCCGGTTGGTCGTACCCGAGTTCAGGTTGGGCCACGACGACAAGGTGAAGGCGTCGGTACCGGCGGCGGACGTGGCGGCCGCCGCGGCCAGGCATGGGGTGGCGGCCCAGGTCGTACCCGATCTGGGTACGGCGCTGGCCACACTGCTCGCCGAACCGGCCCCAGAGGTGCTGGTGACCGGCTCGCTGTACCTGGCGGCCCTGGTACGTCCCCGGCTGATCCAGATGACGGGGGAAGCGGGTACCAGGTAGATTAGGTGGTGAACCGGCCAGAAGAGGGGACATCATGAAAACTCACGTTGCGGGAACCATCGTCGAACTGGATGGGGACGAGATGGCCCGGGTCATCTGGGCGGCGATCAAAGACCGGCTGCTCACCCCGTACCTCGACTGGAACCTGGACTACTACGATCTGTCCATCACCCACCGGGACGAGACCGACGACCAGGTGACCACAGCGGCGGCCGAGGCGGTTCGCGCCGCCGGGGTCGGTGTCAAATGCGCCACGATCACCCCCGACGAGGCCCGCGTGGCCGAGTTCTCGCTGAAGCAGATGTGGCGCTCGCCCAACGGGACGATCCGCAACATCTTGGGCGGCGTGGTCTTCCGCGAGCCGATCGTGATCGAGTCGGTACCCCGGCTGGTGCCGGGTTGGACGAAGCCGATCGTCATCGCCCGCCACGCCCACGCCGACCAGTACAAGGCGCAGGATTTCGCCGTGCCCGGTGCGGGCCAGCTCACCCTGACGTACACCCCGGCCGGCGGCGGGCCGGCGATCAGCCGGGTGGTGGCCGATTACGGCGACGATGGCGGCGTGGCCCTCGGGATGTACAACACTGCCGACTCGATCGCCGACTTCGCGCGGGCCTGTTTCGCGTACGCCCTCGACTGCGGGATGCCGGTCTACCTCAGTACCAAGAACACGATTCTGAAGGCGTACGACGGTGCTTTCAAAGACATTTTTGCCGCGGTGTTCGCGGATGAGTACCAGGCGCGGTTCGAAGCGGCCGGCCTGACGTACGAGCACCGGCTCATCGACGACATGGTGGCCTCGGCGCTGAAGTGGTCCGGCGGGTACCTCTGGGCCTGCAAGAACTACGACGGCGACGTCCAGTCCGACGTGGTGGCCCAGGGCTTCGGATCGCTCGGGCTGATGACCTCGGTCCTGCTGACGCCGGATGGGCGGACCGCCCTGGCCGAGGCGGCGCACGGTACGGTGACCCGCCACTGGCGGGCGTACCAGCAAGGACAGCCGACCTCGACCAACCCGATCGCCTCGATTTTCGCCTGGACGGGCGGCCTCAGGCACCGCGGGCAGTTGGACGGTACCCCCGAGGTGGTCGCCTTCGCCGACACCCTGGAACGGGTCTGCAAGGCCACCGTCGACGCCGGCCAGATGACCAAGGACCTGGCTATGTTGATCGGCCCGGACCAAGCCTGGTTGACCACTGAGCAGTTCATGGACGCCCTGGCCGACAACCTGGCCGCCGCCCTGGCCTGAGCGGGACCTCTCGGGGACCGCTGGGGACCGCTGGGGTTCGCTGGGGGTCCGCCGAGGGCCGCTGGGGGGCCTGTCGGGGCCTGTCGGGGGCGCGAATCGGGCGTTTGGGGTACGGGATGCCCCGGTTGGCGCCCCGCTAATGCGGCCGGGGGCGCGAATCGGGCAGTTGGTCTGTCTTGGACCCCGCTTGGTGCCCCGTGGAGGTTTTCGGGGGCGCGATTTGCGTGGTTTTGGGTTCTGCGCCAGGTGCTGGGTCGCGTGGTGGCGTGTTTCGGGGTACGCTGGTGTCCTTCATTTAAATATAAAGATACCCGAAACCGATTTGATTTTCTGGGGGGGGGGGGGGTAATTTGTGCCTAGGGGCTTGGTCCTCCCGGGATATCCCCTGCCGTTATCGTGGGGGGTTGCCGGATGTTCAGTCT
>Ga0123354_10000266_pt1 | contig 47161 bp, 65 predicted proteins | sample TergutLab28metaG_2_FD_97872 | JGI IMG/M metagenome (GOLD analysis project Ga0123354, IMG submission 97872) | Labiotermes labralis P4 segment gut microbial communities from Petit-Saut dam, French Guiana - Lab288 P4 | ecosystem: Host-associated > Arthropoda: Insects > Digestive system > Gut ... | reverse complement strand
GTTTAATTTTTGTTCGTAAGATTTTTGAATTCTGTTTAATTTTTGTTCGTAAGATTTTTGAATTCTGTTTAATTTTTGTTCGTAAGATTTTTGAATTCTGTTTGTTTTTTGTTTTGACATTTTTTTTACCTTTCAAAGACCTGTTCCTGGGTCTATACCACTTTGTTTTGGATTAGTGGTAATCCATATTCTTTTATAGTACAATTATAGCACATTTAAAAATAAATTACAATACTTTTTTGAAAAATTTTTAGATTTATTAAAAAATTTATAAAAAATATTAAAATCTAAAAAAATTCAATATTAAATATTCAAACTCTACAATATTACCCCAAACTAATCTACTTATATATATTTTCGCAACATTTTTATGCTATTTTTATATCTTTTATGATATATATATTGAACTCTACAATATTACTGTTTATATTATATGTATATACATTTGTAAAAAAAAAAAATGTTATATATATATATAAGTGGATTTATTATGGGTAATATTGTAGAGTTTATATATAAGTATATCATATTTAGATAATAGTATAGAGTTTATATATTATAAGTGTATATATTTTAGATAATAGTTATAGAGTTTTTATATTATAAGTGTATTTTATATTAGAGATAATAATAAAAATAATATAAGTGTATAATATATTAGATATGTTATAGAGTTTATATATTATAAGTGTATTATGTATTAGATAATAGTGTAAAGTTTATATATATTGATTTAATAGGTATTACTAGTGGAATAAGACAAAGCAGGGCATACCCTGTCAAATAATGCAGAGTTGAGGACAATCAATAAATTCCGCCCCGTTATGATATATTGTAAATATTTTAGATTAAATTGAAAAAAAATAACACAAAATTTTATATTATAAACTCAAAAACAATAATATTTTTTTTTAGTAGATATATGTCGATAAATTCACTAAAATTTTTTATAAAAAAACAAAGGTAATCACTCACATACTCTTTTATAATATCGGATTTGATTACGACTTAGCCATATTGACTACACATTTAATATATACTATAATAAGGTCGGAGGATAATGTAATTATGATAAAATATGATGAGGACGGTTTCCCTTACGAAGATACAATATCTCAAAAACAAGAGGACTTCGAGAAGTATGCACAAGCTCAACTTTCCCTTGATGATGTTCTTCTAATTCTAAACCTAACAGAAGAACAAGCCCAACAACAATTTAAGACAGACCGTTCCGACATCCACACCTACTACAAAGCCCTCAGAGCAAAAGGAAAAGCCAATCTTGTAACGGCACAATATGAAAAGGGAATATCCAGTCAAAATACAGCACTCCTTATTCATTTAGGTCAACATTGGGCAGACCAGACAAAAGGAAACTTTGCATCCGCACCCAATATCACTATTATAGATGATTCCCATATAGATTTAGAACCCTAATCACATAGAGGACAAACTTATGTATATCCAAAGACAAGAAGCTCTAGAAATACAAAAATCCTTACAGGATAGAATTATCGAATTGGAATCAAACAAACTTCCCAGAGCTAAAGATCCAAACATAAGAAGAGACTTGCAAGTTAAAATACAAAAATACAAAAACTCATATCTCTTTACGAAAAAATAAAAAAATATGGCAATACTTTCAAATCTTAAAACACTAAGAGGACTAAATTACGATGACTTTTGGCACTCTAACCACCTATACAATGTCCTTATGGGTTCAAAGAGGTCAAAGAAATCTCTCACCACCGCACTCAAACTTATATCACTCATTCTCCAACACCCAAAAAACAATATTCTTGCCATACGACGCTATTTTGTTGATCATAAAAAATCTACTTTTCCCTCATTATGTTGGGCAATATCCAAAATATTTACAGATCCACACACCAACCAGGATCATTCTCACACCTACTTCTCAATATCTAGCCCCAAATCCAAAGACCTTTACATAATTTACAAACCAACCGGACAACAAATCATATTTCATTCCCTAGACGACAACCAGAGAGTCAACTCCCTCTCCGCCTTCAAGGGAAACCTCAATATTTCCTGGATAGAAGAAGCCTATGAAATAGAATCCATAGAAGCTTTCGACACACTAACTTCCTCCATAACCCAAGCCGACAGTCCTTACAAACGATTCTACCTAACTTTTAACCCATTCTTAGAAACAAGTTGGTTAAAAACACGATTTTTTGACTTATCCCAAGAAGAAAAAACTTCTCAGTCAATCTTTACAAAAATAACTACTTTTAGAGACAATGAATTCTTAGGAAAGGACGACTTACTCACATTCCAAAACCTCCAAATCAATAACCCAAAACTCTTTGAAATCATTGGAAATGCAAATTGGGGCGCGGCAGAAGGCGTGATATTTCCAAATTTCATTGTCCGCGCATTTTCCTCACACAATATGGACATATTAGTCCAAAAATCTTCCCTTCCATATCGTCATATGTCAGCATATGAACGTGAAAATCTAATATACCGCCAAAATCCCCGTTTTGTTGACCATTATGGATTAGACTATGGATTTTCAAACCATCCTGCAACCTTTGTCAGGGTTACGGAGGATAGACGGTCAAAAATATTATATTGTCATTGCCCTTATTTCTATGAAACTAATCTCTCCAATATCCAATTATCTGATAAAATAAGAGAAACAGGAAAATCTAAATGTCGTATCTTCTCTGACCGCAGCGAACCCAAGACTAACAGCGAACTTTACACTCTGGGAATCAAAAATATTAAAAAACAAACTTACAAAACTATTGAAGAAGGTATCAAACGTATGCTAAACTATAAGATAGTCATACAAAATACCCCCCACTCAAAACCCGCAATACAAGAATTCACCAATTATCGCTACTATTATGACCCAAGACTAGACCAATTAACAAGAAAGATAGCTCCATCTGCAGACCATTACATAGACGCAGTGAGATACTCCCTGTGTGATGTTCTCCGTATGGACTTAACAGGTTTCCTCTATGTCTAAAAATAAACCAAGCATAATTCTTCTATACAAAACAAGCACCATAAACAGAAGAAGAAATAAAAATACTTACATTTCCAATGCAGAAATGATCACATAATAAACAAAGCAGCCTTACCTATTCCTGAAACAATTATTTTTTTAAATCAACTGCAAACAAAGGAGATTTATAAATTATGAACACAATAAACAATAATCAATTGCTTTTAGGTCAAATACAGTCAATTCCCGACGTAAGGTCATTTTATCCCTTTCCCCAAAATCCTCAAGACCTTATGAAAATATTATCTGATTATTATACTCAATCTCCTTTTGGATTACAAAATCTTAAAGCCAGACAATACTATGAGGGTATGCAAGACATTCTTTCATTTGCACCCACGTTTAAAAACATAATGGGAGAACAAGAAGAAGTCTTTTCAGAAAACAACACAGTCATTGACAACCAAGTAAAAAGAATGGTTGACCAAAAATCATCCTATCTAGCCTCTAATACAATGACAGTTCAGGCAGAAGAAGATGAGGAAGAATCAGGCTCAATACCAAACCAAGACGTAGACCTAATCCTAACAACCCTCCAGGACTATCTCCAAAGCGACATACGAGAAATATGCCGTGAAGCAATTCTTTTTAGAGAGGCTTTTTACGATTTTGACAGACGTAAAACCTTGCCCTCAGAGAATTGTATTCCCCTAAAAGGAACAAAAGAAAATCCGGACTTAGAAGGTGTTATCTCTGTAGAACCCAACACTTTTATGGAGGACAATAAATTTTATCTTTTCTTTGACATAACAATTTACACCACTCCCAATCCAAAAGATAAAATACAAATAATAAGACCTCCGGAATCTTATTACACTCCGGCAACAGTTATAACCCAAGACGGAGATACTTCCCCATTTAACATATCAAATAGAACAAAATTTAATCAATTAGTAGTGGGATTAGCACCACAAACAGCACAAAAAGGAACTCTCCTTCGTTTTCAATCTACTGCTTCGGTATATGTCCGCATAAAAGGACTTCAAGACGCGCTAAATCGCCTTCTTTCTACACTCCTAAACAACATATTTGAAGATAAGCGCTCTACAATTTTTGTTCTTAAAAATTATTCAGGAACAAACCTTGACAACTTCCGCCACAATCTCCTTACCTATGGTGTTATTCCTGTAGACACACTTGAAGGTGTAGAGGGGGACGTAAAAACTCTCAAAATAGACGTAAATACAGATAATCTTACTTTGTGCATAGATTTAATAAAGAAGGCTATTATTAGAAATGCGGGAGGTTATGATGTTGAAGACCTAAAAGCAGGAGTAACTCCAAACCAGATGACCATAAAGGCAATTTTCAACGAAATATCCTTAGATTCTGACAACATAGAATCACTTTTTGATATACCTTTCAGGAAATTAGTATCTCTCATACTTAATAAACCACAGTCAAACGACCAACCTGAATTAAAATTCAATCGTTCTAATGTTGTTATCGAATCGCAACAAATAATAGACATTATGAATTTAAAGGGATTACTCTCGACACAGTCTATCATTGAAAGAATTCCTGGAGTTTCAGATCCAAAAGAAGAATATCAAAAACTACAAGACGAAAAAGAAGAAGATTTTAAACAAGAACAAGAGAAATTACAGCAAAAAATAAATAACACACAGACTAATCAATCACAAGTCTATAATCAAACACAAGATTTATTGCACTAAAAATAGATTTGTGCTAGAATAAAAAAGAATAGAAAAAATTAAATCGCACCAAAGCGTAAAATGGAGGATTAAATGGCAAATAGTTTACAACAGGGTCAACCACAGAATCAACCCAACATTTCTCAACAAGACCAACAACAGGCAATGCAGAAACAGGAATCTTTTGGCGTCTCTCGCCAGGAGACGGCTTCCGATATAGCCGCACAGGGAGAAGTCAAAAATGTCCATCAATTTCAAAAAGACAATCCTAAACCTGTTCCCTATGATAGGTTTCAACAGGTAGTGGCAGAAAAAAATGCCATAAAAGAAAGAATGGATCAATTTGAAAATGCTATTGCAGGATTTTTGGCTAAAGAATCTAAGGCAGACATAAAAACATCTGACATTAAGGCTCTTACTGCAGATGACGTAGCACAAGTTGTTAAGGCTCAATTTATGGAAGTAGAGAGATTTCACGCAGAAAAGAATCTCCGAAATACTCTTGTAAAAACAGCTTTGGAACAGGGTGCATACGATTATATGGCACTTTCTCCATTTATCCCTCAAGAGGTAAATGCAGAAATTCAAAAAGGTAATGAAGAAATCCAAAATACATTTATGGATATAATTCAAAGTATAAAAAAGGATAAACCTTTTCTTTTTAAAGCAGAAAACCCCAATCAAGCCCCACAAAATAACCAACAAACACGGGGTCAAATGCAACAAAATCAAATGGTTTATGCCCAAAATCAAACAAACCCTAATAACTTATCCCCAAAGGATAAAGTTATGCAATTATTAACTTATCAGAAAATTGGAGGAAAATAAAAAATGGCTTTAGTAAATGGTCTTATAGGTACCGGAACTGCTGCCGCCGCTGCTCCGTATCAAGCAATAGGTGCGGCTTCCCATACTTTAGAAAGCATAATGTATGATCTTTGTTCACAGTGGAAAGTGCCCTTTATAGCTTTATCAGGAAAATCAGACAGGACAACAAGTTCGCAGAGATTTGCAGTAGCTTCTTATTATCAGGATGATCCGATCAACAATACAAGCGGAACAACCATTATGAATCCTGTTGTAACGGTTTCGGAACAGACTTCGACAATAGCACAAGCACCTGTGGCATTTAACACAGAACAGTCTTTCAACGTAGTTCAGTTGGTTACTGCAACAGTTGGTGCTACTTATCTTTCAGAATCTTCTTCAGATAAACTTACCCCTCTTTCAGTAGCTCCCGTAGCAAACGAAGGACGGACACAGTCTATACTTGCAGATCAGATTATGAGAAAACTTAGAGTAGTTGCTCGTTGGATGGAAAGATCAGCTCTTTATCAGACTTATCAAGAACCCACTTCGCCCACAGTTATGGGTAAAACAAGAGGTATTATAAGTCTTATGAGCCAGACAGTAGCTCAACCCAATACTTTAGAGGTTCCTAATGACGTAACAGGAACAGAGCTTCAGGACGCTATCGAAACTTTGATAGTTGCTATGGATATTAATGGTGCAGAATTCACAAGACCTGTTCTTATGTGTTCTCCTTTAACCGCAAAATTAATATCACAGGCTTATGCAACAAACACCAACCCCATAACTCTCTTGGATCAGGATAGATTCTTAGCAGGTTGGAATTACAATTTGATTATAACTTCTGTTGGAGTTCTTCCTGTTATCAGAAACAGATTTATGGTTAATGACGATCTCCTTCTTGTTGATTTTGATAAAGTAGGAAACGTATGGCTTCCTGTTCCTGGCAAAGGAAATCTCTTTGTAGAAGAACTTGCCAAAAGAGGCGCGGCTTCCGAACTTATGATTTATGGACAGTGGGGTCTTGATCACGGTTTATGGAATCATCACGGCTACATTAAATTCGTAGCTCCGTAAAAACCATAAAGGAGTAAATTAATGGCTACTTTTACCAAGTTTATCTATAATCGTAAAACTAGAAAATATGAACCTACTTTGTTGGACATACAGCCAGAAGAACCTGTAACAGACAATTATGTCTATGATACAATTAATTCGGACGCGAAAAAACCCCCAACAAAGAAAGCTTCTGCTTCTAAAAAAGATTCTTTGGATGAAGGAGAGCTTACGTTAGACGATTTAATAGGAGCATAATATGGCAGAAGAAGTAGAAGAATTATTACCCGAAGATGAAGAATTAGAGGAAGAACAGGAAGAAGATGTTGTTAAAGACATTATCCTTCCACTTCTTATGAAAGATTTAGAGGGAATGGACGAAAAAATTGATGAAGAAATGGCACTTCGTTACATTTATGAAGCTGAACAATTCATTAAAAATTTCTGTTTTATCCCTGAAATTCCCGATGAACTTTTCTTTACTTGGGTAAAACTTGCAAAGGCTCGTCTTTTGGCTGGATTGAGGGGTTGGTATCAAATAATGGGGCAAGATTCTCCACTAACCGATAATACAATAACCCAATACATCGAAGCTGAATATGCTGTCAAGTTTGCAGGTGCTTCTACTTCTTCTGGAGGTAATTCTTCAATAGCGGAATATCTTGCTTGGCTTGAAAATTCCGCTATTCAGGAATTGATACCCTTCAAGAGAGTAAAATATGTTGGAGGAACACATCAGAAAGGGATATAGCAAAAAGGTATGGCAATCTACTTCAGACCGCAGAACGCACCGTCTTGGTTTCCACCCGTTTCAATAGCTGGTGGTGTGCTACCAAATTCTTTGCCTATGAAAGCTGTAGTAGAAACGGTAGTATCTCAATACATAAAGAATCTATTGCCGCCATTGCCTAAACTTCCTAACTTACCTGCATTAAAAACACAGGCTCTTAGATACCTTCAAACTTTGTCGGTGGATTTAGTTCCACCACAATATAAAGTTCTGATAGATGTAGCAAAGTCTGGAGTTCCAGGAGCGGCAGGACTACTTTTAAAAATGCAATTTGCCAGAATGATACCCAGAAATTTCATTCCATAAGGGGATAAATAATGTCAATACAGTCGAATATGTTTTCGAGACACATTCCTAAACTAAAACGGTTAAGAAGGCAAGCCCATAACTGTTTAGTCGACATTTATAACCCTATTGTAAAAGAGATAAATGCAGATTTATTTAGTTCTGATCACGAAAATAATGTGGGTAGAGGAACTTGGGAAGATCAACCAACATACGCAAACATACCTGCTTTTATATCTTTTAATCCGTCTACAGGAAGCTCTCAACCCACCATAAACTATGTTTCAAAAGCTTCTCCGCTAATGAAGGACGGTCAACAAGCTGTAAGACTTATAATTGATCCAGATTTAATTATCCACAGAGGTTCAAAGATTGTTGTAACATACGTTAATTGGTTTGATCAAGAAGAGAGAAAAACAAGAACGTATATTTCTGCAGGAGGCGCAAGGGATGGTCAGACAGCTCAAATAGTATTTTTCCAAGACGAGGAATATTTAGGATAATGGAAGATATAGACGGCTATTTAGTTGACCTTTTAGGAAGCTCTAAGGAATATGAAGCCGCAATTTTGTCGGTTCTTAGAAAATATACCCCCACGAGGGAAACAACTAAATGGCATATTCCCCCAACACAGGGCAACTATCACGGCTTAGAAGATAAAGACATATCGGATATAAAAAGAGAGTATCGGAGGGATAGACCAAGTAGATCTGGAGTAAGTCCTAGATGGGCTAACTATAGAAGAAAGTATGGAAATAGACAACCTGGAACTTTAGCTAATTCTTGGGAAATGAGGATAGAGGGCAGGAGTATAAAGTTTGTCAATACTGCGGAGTATGAAGGCAAACCTTGGGCTAAGTTTGCTTTTGGGGGTCATAAGATAAAGGCTGGTTTCAAAGCAGCGATAAGAAGACAGGTTAAAAAAGATATAAGAGTCAAAGCTTTGTCCGCTTTAGATGATTCGGGAGAGAATAGGCTTTCGGGTCAAACTGCCAGAACATCTCTCAAAAACAGGGTGGCTAGATATACAAAAGAGATTATAAAAGCCAATAAAAGCGTTATAGCGGAATTTGTCTCTAAAAAAGAACTCAAAAAATTGGAGGAAATTTTCGATAAAAAAATATCAGGATCTTCTGGGGATTTTATCAATGTTTTTCATAGAAGTTCAAAAAAAACAAGAGAGACAGAACAGGTAAGACAAAAGCTTATCATCCCAAGATATGAGCCTAAATGGAGAAAATAAAATGGCTATACAAGTTTATGATAACATAACAAAACCGATAATAGAAGCTCTGGCGGCTAAGATAAATGCTATTTGTCAAGGTCTTAAAGTAAAGGTAGACAGACAGATGACTGCAGGAGAAGAAGGTGTTGTTGTTTATATTAACAACATATCGGAAGAAGAAGTTAATAAAAGTGAAGCCAGACGCTTGTATGAGAGAACTTATGCCTTCGGGGTAACACTTTATAACCAAAATTCTTCAGATAAGACTTATGTTGATTCTGATTTTTTTGACACTATCTTTGGACAATTAGACAGCATTATTTTTGAGTTTCAAGGAGTAAAGCACGAATTATTTATACAAAGTAAGCAAGGAAGTTCTGAGACATATCCTTGTTTGATAATTTTAAGACCACACCCGCTATTGGTGGGTAAAAAATCTTTAATGTCAGAATATGACGACGGACTTGCTGAAATGATATTTATAGAAGAAATACTTGACAATTAGGAGGATTTAATGGAAGATATAGATAAAGGTGTTTCGGAGATAAAAGAACCCAAACAACCAAAAAATACGGGTGAAATAAGAACAGAAATAGAGGTAGAACCTCGAACCGTAGTCGATAGCGTTATATCGTATGAAAGTGCAATTCAAGACAGGACATTATCTCCTGCAGAGAGATTCAAACTTAGAATAACTCTTAAAAAAGGTGCTTCATATAAGAAAAGCGCACTCAAAAAAATACTAAACAAGGAGTAGAAGACTATGGCTTACGGTGGTGGAATATTTAGTTCTTTTGACAAGGACTTATTGGGCGTATATTTTAGAAGCATAGAGGGTTCTGCACTACGAACTCAAAATCGTGGCTTTGTAGGTATGATTATGCAAGACTTGGGATGGTCTCCCGAAGGCGTTTATTCCATAACTTCTGCTGACTTTAATAGAGACGGCAGATATATGTTCTTGGCTAATACAAGAACAGAAGCGGCATTTATGCCTCTTAGAGAAGTTATGAGAAACGCCAATGTCGCTTTTGTGTTCAATACTGCAGAAGGTGGGACAAAAGCTTCTAATACTTTTGCAACAGCAAAATATACAGGTTCAAGAGGAAATAATCTTACGGTAGTTATTTCGCAAGGACTTACCGTTGATACCTATGATGTGGAGTTAAAAGCAGTAATTGACGGTGTTTTAGAAACACTTTTAATTCACAGGTCTATTACTTCATTGGCAGGACTTCCTTCAAATAATTTTGTAGATTGGAAAGAATCGGCTACTCTAGCGGTTACTGCAGGTATGCCTCTTACTTTAGGAGTTGATAAAACACCTATAGTAGATTTTGACGCTCAATTTCTGTCTGAAGTATCTAATTATGACTTTAATGTTATAGTCTATGCTTCAGCAGATCCTTTGAAAAACCAAGCGTTTTGCGAATGGGTTAAGGAATCTAGAGATTTTGAGGGAAGATTTTTTCAAGGAGTTACTTACAATGTTAATTCCAATCTTGCCTCAATATATTCTGTTTCACAACACAGAAACCTATGTTATTGGGTTGCAGGATTGGCGGCTAAATCCGGAATGAGAGAAACCATAGCGGCTATACCTTATGACGGAGAGCATAAAGATCTCATAACAAACTATTCTGCGTATCAAATGAGACAAGCAACTCTAAGTGGGCAGCTTATTTTTCACGATATGGAAAGAGGTATTAACCCCGAAGCTACAGTGTTTGCAATTTATGATGAAGTTACCAATTTGGTAGCCCCATCTAATTACGAACCGAGAGTTTTAAAGAGTGGACACGTATTCAGAGTAAGAGATATTATTAGACGTTGGATTAGAGCTACCTGGTTTGCTAAATATGCCCAGAAGGTTCAATATTTGGCGGCAAGAAATGGTATACGCTCTGATGTTGCGGCTTATTTTGACGAATTGAAGAACGATGTTATAGAGCCTGTTCCTCTTTCTGAAATTATAGCAGAAGAACCACCCGAAACTTCGGATATGGATGAGAATATGAGAAAGCGTTCAACTTATTTGCAATATCCTCTTAGTGTAAGAGCCTTTGCAGGAATCCTATATGTTACGGAAGTTCTATACTAAGAAAGAAAGGAAGGTAAATTATAATGGCTACACCTACTCAATTTAATTTGGTAAATATAAAAAGATTAGTAGACAATGACTTTACTTCTGTTTTAATGTCTATTGATGACAGAATACTGGACGTAAATTATGCTTCCGATTTTTCTATAGATTCAGATTTTGACAATCAGGTTATACCTATTTTAGGAACTAAGGAAGATCCCATAAAAACAAATAACGTAAACATATCTTTCTCACTTACAGAATATGTAGTTAACTCTGTTTTTCCGAAAATAGTTTCGGATTATATGGAATTTGGAAAACTTCCTGATATTGGATTCTTGATTACTCAAAATGATCCTAACTCAATATCTGGTCAACAAGTAGTAGCTTTGAAAGATTGCACTCTTTCCGGTATACAGGGTCTCGTTACCGCTATGGCGGCAGGACAAACAGCTACCAGAGGTATATCCGGAGTAGCAAGAAGTTTCAGACTATTAGAAGAATTTGCAGATACTTTATAGAAGTGCGCAATACTCTTTCACTTTGTCAGGAGGGGCAGTAGCCTACGCTGCCCGTCTTGGCACACAGAAGGAGCGAATTTATATTATGGAGGAAAGAGCAAAAATGTCAGCAGTGAAAGGGTTTATTAAAGGTTTTAAGGATCTGATAGCACAAAAACCGGAAGAAGTAAAAGTTATTATAGAACCAAGATGGCTTGATGATGGCGGAAATCCTGTTGAATGGATTTTTAAAGAACTTACTGCAGTAGAAGTGGAAAAAATTATAGAAGATAAGGGAATGGCAGATTTTACTATGAATTTGGCAGTTGCAAGTTGCGTATATCCCGATTTTAAAAGTTCTTCTTTACTTCAAGAATTAGGGGTAGGAACTCCTATGAAAGCTGTGGAAATGGCTACTTCTTCAGCAAAAACAAGAAATAGAATGTATAAGATTGTAAATGACCTACACGGTTTTGGAGTTTCGGCAGAAGATGTAATTGAAAAAATAAAAAACTAATAAAAGAAGGCAAGGGAGATTGGGGTTTAGCATTTTATGCTTGGAAGAATCATCATTTTCCGCCTTCTGGTCAATCTTATTCAGATATGTCCGATAGAGCAGTTATGGTTCTTTATGCTTTTGCAAGTTTTGAATCGGATCAAGCTAAAGAACAAGAAAGAGAAATGGAGAAACAAGCTCTTTTAAGACAAGCAAAAAGTATGCAAAGCACAGCTTCTAAACCAAGTTTTGCAGGAAGAAAAAGAATACCTACCCGAAGAAGATAAAATCTTCGGGTTTTTTATTGTTTGTTTTTTTGGTTTATGTTAAAATAAGAGATAGATTACTTTTTGGAGATTTCTTATGGCAGAAAACGAAGAAATTCAAATAGATTTAAAAGGCAAAGATAGGGGTTTATCTAGTGAAATAAAGAACGTAAAAAAAGATTTTGACGCTCTGGCTAAATCTATTGATACTGTCAATCTAAAACTTGGTTCTTTTCAATCAAACACACAAAAAACTCCTATGTCCAAAATACCGAAATTGGGCAAAGCACACCAATTACTTTATGGGCCTGGAGCGAATGTTTTTGGTTTTTCGAGTGCTGCATTTCGACCATACGTAGTTCCTTCTGGCCCTTTAGCAGGAAAATATTTTTCAAATAGAGGACAAGCACAGAGAGCCATAGGCAAATATAATCTCCAAAGAAAACAAGAAAACCAACAGTATAATGAGGCTTTGTTAAAACATCAAAGTCTTACACAATTAAGACAAAATATAGCAGAATCCAAAGTTATACTTCTTGATCCATTAACAAGGGGGAATATTCCCAGAGTTGGAAACCTATTCGCTGGTTCTGGCTTGGATATAATGGAGAACAGAGCCGCCCAATCCATTTATTTTAATAGTAGGTTGGAAGCTCTAAGAGCAGATAAATTAGCCCGCAAGCCGTATAGAGATATGTTGGCTAGAATGTATAGGGAAGATAGGGCAAGATCAAGTGCATACGGATTCAAGAACATAAGTGCAAGTCAGGCTATAGCCGAAGCAAGTTTAGTAAGAGATCCCCGTTCTTATGCCACAAGACAAGCTTTTTTAAGACAACCAATTCAAGGAGCGGAACTACCACCAGGTTTTGTAAGAAGGGGTGGTACACCTGGTTTATCTCCTTTTATGCGCGGAATAGAAAGAGTTGGATTTGGTTCAGAACAAGCATTAGATTGGTTAAGAGGCAATAGAGAATCTGCTTATGGTTTGGGTCTGGGCAGATTATATAGACAAGCCAAAGGAATTTCTGTTGTTGGAAGAGCATTGCCGCAAATAGCTCAAGTTGCCGTTAAAAATCCTTATGCGGCGTCGGCAGTAGCCATAGGATATGGAGGCTATAAAGCCACAAGTGCTTATATAGGAACGGGTGTAAATTTAGGCAGACAAGGAATAGGAAATATAGTTCAAGGTTTAACTACTCCTTTTCAAACGCTTTCTAATGCCACAAGGACACTTATTTCAAACTTCTTGGTATTCTCTGGAGTTATGTACGGACTTCAGTTTATTATAAAAAGACTTGCCGACATATCTTCTCAAACTCTTGAAGAAGCTTACAATCCTATTAACGAGAAGTATAGATTTGCCGCATTTATGGGTTCTGATACTGCGGGTGCAAAAAACTATGCTCAGAATTATATGATGGGTTTGTCTAAGGGCGGTTTTATTAACTACCGCAATTTGGGGGCAGATACTTTTGAATTAATGGCGGGCCAATCTGATCTTTATTCTGATCCCAGAAAAGCGGCTAGTATTATATCTGCTATTGCTATGCTTGGCAACATAAGCGGTTCTAATCCTCAACAGATACAAGCCGCTATAGGCACAGCTACTAAAGGCTTATCAAATAATTTATTTTTAAGAGGGGATGTAAATACCCTACGTGATACTAACCCCAAACTTTATGCCTATATGGATAGGTATGCAAAAGATTTAGGGTATAGTGGGTCATTACCCCAACTGATGAAAACTAAAGAATTTGGAGCTGAATTTTTTAATAATATGTTGGCTAAATATCTTCCGGAGATAATAGCCGAAAATAGGGCAATGCCTTTTTCTCCAGAAAGAATGAGATCTACTTATCAAACGGCACAAGCTTCAAGATATATGGAGCGTGGTGGGTTCATAGAAGCATTTGGCAAATCGGATTATAATGAAAAACTAAAATCAGATATAGAATTTATAGCTCAAAAATCAGTAGATTTCAGACTATCTTTGCTTCAAGGTGTTATGGAAGCATATAAATTCTTTAGTGATCATAGAGATGAAATATCCGGATGGCTTGGAAATTTAGGTAAATGGACTTTAGAATCTTTTAAAACTTATGCATCGTCTATAGCTTCTGCTCTTTGGGGTGCATTTACTTGGGGGGCTGGAAAATCAGCGTTTATAACAAATTTAGGGGCAGGACAACTTCAGACTAGTTTAGCTATGCTAATGCCCACAAAAAGATTTACTCCCGCACCGTCAACCACTAATACTGCTTCTTGGTTTTTTGCACCTCCTGTAGCTATGTTGTCTAGAGGTGTTGATCAGACAGCAGATATTTATGGTTATTATTCTAACCTTCCTAGTCTTAGACAAGCAGGAAAATCATTTAGTAATATGCTCACAGGTCCTGTTAATATAATGTCAACTAATTTTGGTATGGCAGATCAGTTTAGACTTGCTACAGACGCAGTATATGAATTTGTTAGGGCGGCGGCTATAGCAGAAACAGATGTTTCTGGAAATTCAGATAACCTTAAAAATAAAGCACAAGAAATGGTAGATACTGTTTGGAAGGCAGGGGAAAATTTAGTTAATAAATTTAGAGAAGTTGCCGCCAATATGTTGGATGCCATAACTAATGCGGCAGTTGCTATGACGAGTATTTTATCTGGAGTTTTAAATTTAGCCCAATCTGCGGCGGGTGCTGTAGGCGGAGCGCAGGAAATATACAATAAAGGAATAGATTTATATAATTGGACACCAGGGGGTGCGGGTTACAATTTTGGTAAAGCCATATTTGGTCAAGAAGGAACTTCTGCCTTGAAAGCAGATCCAAATGCGGCAAAACTTTTGGAATATAAATTAGGTAAAGGTGTTACAGACACAAACCAATTTATAAAAGATATGGAAGAATACAATAAGAAAACACAAGAGTGGCTTAAAAATCCGCTTAGTTCTACACCCCCACAATGGGGTGAAGGAATTGCAGGAGCTGTTATTGGTTTAAAGAGTATTCCTGGTGCTATAGGTGGAATAGACCCGAATATAAATGCCATAAAACATCCATTAGATGATATAGCAGGAAACACAAGAAGTATGAACGATAAGATGTCTGCTCTTGAAAAACTTTTACAGGATATTACTAGAGACCAGGGTTTAAGAAAAGTAGATACCATAGGGACAATAACTTATGGTGGCGGCGGTATGTATGGAGATATTGACGGCATAGTAAACAGGTCAACTCAAACTATTTGGGAACAACAACAAAGAGGTCCGGCTTTTGTTGTAGCGGAGGGTTATAACTAATGAATCTTTTGCCAGGAACTATGTTAGAGGGTATAACTTCAGGACTTTCTTTTAATGAAATAGCTAACGAATCTGCTAATGGAAGAATACAGGGCTATGAAATATGGATTGGCGGTATGAGATTTCCCGTATCTCCTTCTGATATTAAAATAGATATAGGCGGTCAATCGGTAGTGGTAAAATTAGCCGATACTTCTTCAATATCAATTCAGCAAATGCCCGACTTAAATAGATACACTATGGAATTATGGCTGCCAACAGTTAAAACACCACAAGATTGGTGGATTCAGACTAAAGCCTCTGATGTTGGTTCTTATTTTGTTCAATCAACAACAAGTGGTTCAGGACAACCAACCTTTAAAGATCCTTTTGGAGCGCATAGACTTCTTCCTGGTGAAGAAGGACCGGAATTACCATTTCCTCCGAATGTGGGACAGATAATAGACCTTAATTACAATCAACAAGAATATATAGACCATTTAGAATTTTTGAAAGGAAAATTAGAATCTTTTGATTTTGTTATTTTAAGGGCTTATGATCACAAAACTAACCAATTTAATACTGCCCAAAAGGTAACTTTGGAAGATTATTTTATAAGTCAAACAGCCTCAAAAAGCAGACACGATGTATATGTTACAGTCAATCTTCTTCAATGGAAACCTGCTAAAGTTTTTAAAGGCTACCAGACTACAGACGGACAAGGAAATAAAACTTGGGAATATAATACGGAAACACAAGAAGTAATTCCGGAAGTTCCTAAATTTACCGCTATTACAGCAGACACAGATTCTTTGTGGAAAATTTCACAAAGATTTTATGGTTCTGGGTCTGGATGGGGTGCAATAGCAGAGGCTAATAAAGATAAAGTTTTTACACCAAATTTTTTAGACGCAGGTATAATTTTGAGACTACCTTCAGTTAATGATATTTTGAGATATAGAAGGGATAGAGGAATTTAATGACAACAATAAGTTTAGCGCCTTATGTTTTTAGACAGACCAATGAATTTTCTTGTGGTCAAGCCTCTGTTGCTATTATTGCTAATGCCTTAACAGGAAAAAGACTAACCGATATGGATATAAACAATAAATGGGGTTATAGTCTTTTTTCCGCGTTAAATTCAGAATCTGGAAAACAATTTTTGGATTTTAATTTTACTCCAGAAAAATTTATGAACGCCATTTGCCCGTGCATAATCGGTTTAAGCGGTCCTAAATTTTCTCCTTCTGGCAGAGGTCATATTGTTGCCGTAGAGAGCATATCTCCCGCTATGATAAGAGTTGCTGATCCTGCCACAGGAACAATGAGAACAGATTTTACATTATTAGATTTTTTAGCCGCCCCACCACACCCAGACGGTAAATGGATTTGGTCTTTAGGTCAAGAAGTTAAACCCCCCGCGCCTCCGCCAACTCCCGCAAAACCTCGGGAAGAAACTTTGGAGATAATTGATATTGAAGATAAAGAATATGTTGCCAATAGGACTGCAGAGGTTACTATAGTTATAGATAGATATAAGTCTAAAGGTGTTTATGAAAGATTTATTTATCCTATAGTTGATGATATATCCGTAGATAAAGAATTTATGTCAACCCCCTCTACAGCAAGTTTTTCTATTGTTATTCCCGATAATCCTACGGAAGTTACTGTTGGAGATCACGTAATAATAATGGTTAATAAAACCAATCTCTTTCAGGGCTATATAGATAAAGAACACATTAAATATACTTATATGGAAGGTAATAAAAATTATTATATTAAGGCCATAGGGGCTACGGACATTATGGCTAATTTAGCTCTTAATTATGAGTTTGCACCCTTGAAAGATATGACTTCTACGGAAGTTATAAAGAAAATGTGCAGCACTTACGCCATAGAAACAGGGGAAATAGCAGATACTATAACAAAAGTTCCTCAAATACATCAAGATTATAATCAGAGTTGTTTGAGCGTAATGAATTGGCATTTAGCCGAAACATTTAAGTACACAGGAACAAATTATATTATTTATGCAGATGAAGGAAAAATTCATCTTAAAAAAATAAGGGATCTTGTATGCGATGTTATCTGTAATCCTATGACTTGCACTCCTTGTGATTATAGACAATCCATAGATAAAATGTATAATTGTATTGTGATAGTTAGGAATCAGCACAAGAAAGTTCAAACTATGGAACAGGCTATGGAGCAAGACGATGAAAGCATAGCAAGATATGGCAGGAGAACAAAGATAATAACCGAAAGCGGTAATTCAGATATAAATATTAAGCAAGCCGCCAAAAATTGTCTTGCATATTATAAAAATTTAAGAAGATACATAGATATAAGGGGTCAAGCAGGAGATCCTTTGGTAAGGGGCGGAAGTGCTGTGTTTGTAGATTTACCTGGAATAGTTAGCAAAACATTTATGGTAAAATCAGCTAAACACAATATAACAGGAAATCAATACAGTATGGATTTAGAATTATTTGGCGGGGATGTAGGAGAACTTTAGTGTTACAAAATGCTTTTGGAACAATGCAAGAAGTTATGTCAAACATAGTCGATAGTAAATCACCTATGGATATTATGCAGGGTAAAGTTATAGCCGTAAAGCCCCTAAAAATATCAATAGGAAATTCTTATGTTTTAGAAGAAAATGATTTACAATTATCTCCTTTGGTTCAAGATATGAATGTTCCCGTTTCTTTTACTGCGGATACTTCAGCTACAGAAGAAAGACATAAGCATAAGGGTGTTTTTGTGGAAAGTGGAATAGATTATATTTATGAAACTTCTGAGGAATCGGTAGTAGAAAATGGTCAAATGGTTGTCCCTCCAGGACCTTTTTATCCTGGTCCAGGTTCGCAACCAAGCACCGAGAGAGGATCATTAAGCCACTTCCACATAACAACCGGAACATTTGATATGGTTTTTCATTTTGGATTAGCTGTTAATGATTACGTAGTTATGCTAAAATATAAAGGTGGGCAAAGATATTTAGTTTTATTTAAGATTCAAGGAGCGGCAGAAGAAAGTGAGTAATTTTTTTACACAAACAGGATTCATAGGTTCTTCTTCCACTGTCAGGAAAGCACCTAAAATAGATTGGGAGCATAACAGAAACTTTTCTTACGTTGAGGCTTTTGATTCTTTAAGGCAAAGATGTGAGAAACGACTTCAGACAGAGCAAAGACAATATTATGCTTATCCTTTTTCTTATGGGGTTAGGTTGCAAGATTTAATTAATAAACCTATGGGATATGTCCAAGCAGTAATTCAAGGAAGAATAACAGATGCTCTGTTAAATGACGAAGAGATAGACGGTGTTGGTAATTTTAGGTTTAATGTCAATGGAAGAAAGATTCACGTAATGTTTGACATAAATACAATCTATGGTGATATGCCACAAACATTTATGGGCATAATCTAAGGAGAATATTATGGATAGTTTATTCAGGGGTCAAACTAAAGAAGTAATTCTGGCAAGAATGTTATCCAGAACTAATAATTCTGTAGATAGAAGCGAAGATAGTTTGGTTTACGACGCTTCTTCTACTTGTGCAATCGAGTTAGCTCACCTTTACATAGAAGCTGAAAGAGTTTATGGAAGCTCTTTTATGTCTAAAGCTTTAGGTCAGGACTTAATTGATTTAGCCTTTGATAGAGGTGTAGAAAGAAGATTGGCTTCTCATTCTCTGATTCTTATGCAGACCTTCCCTTACACGGTTATTATTCCCCTGGGAGCTGTTTTTATGACAGGAATAGCTTCTTTTGAAGTTATAAACAAATCAGATATGGGAGAAGGTTTATATGTAGCTCAATGTAGAGAAGCAGGAACTTTGGGCAATATAGGATCTGGTTTTCTTAATCCTGCCTCCCACATTCCAGATTTAGAATGGGCGCAAATTTTGGCAGTTTTAGCTCCTGCCGCAGATGACGAAGATTTAGAATCCCTAAGAATAAGAGGTATGCTTAGTTTTGGATTCCAACCTTATTCCGGAAATAATGTTTATTTTAGAAGGGTTGTTGGAGATATTCCAGAGGTCGGAGCAGTAAAAGTTGTTCACGTTTCAGCAGGATTTGTAGATATTTATATATTGGACAATGCTCTCCAGATTCCAACACAACCCCTTATAGATATGGTTCAGGAGCTTGTAGATCCACTCCCCTTCGGAACAGGTATGGGTCTGTCTGGTTTTGGTTATCAAGTAACAATAAAAGAACCACAAGTAATAACAATAGATATAGATACTAATGTTAGAACACCTTTGCTTTGGACAGCGGCAGAAAGGAAAGCTGTTCTTTCTAAAACTATAGCAGAAGTTTTACTTAATTACAATATGGGTTGGGAAAGTAGGATGTCTTTGGCGGGAGAATTAGTAATAGAATCAATACAATCAGCTTTATATGTTGCAGGATTTGAAGATGTTTCTGGAACACTTATCAATGGATTTGCAGTTAATTTTATAGGAGATCCTTTAGCAATACTTGTCGGAGGATATATAAATGCCGTTGAAATTAGTTAATTTAGCTGAATATGTTCCTTTGTTTATTTCTGATATAGATACTATAAGAAGGTTTTTTGCTATGGTAGAACCTGAATTTAGATTACTTTGGAATCTATATCTAAAGATTTTATTAAACAAACGCCCTGAGACTGCAGATAATGAAGGTCTGTGGGATTGGGAAACAATGCTCGGCATAAGACACGATGGAACTATACCCAACAGGCGTGAACGTGTAAAACTTCGTATGGCTAGGAATAACAGATATACTTTTAATTATCTTGTAAGACTTATGGAAGCTTTTGCAGGAACAGGAAGATACGAAATAGATGATTCTCTCTTATATACAGATTTCAAACTTAAAATAAAAGTAATTCTTCCAGTTATAGATGATTTAAAAGAAGTAATGATGATATGTTCTCACGAAGGTATTATTTCTTCGCACATAGGTATAGACTTTGAAGTTGTAGAAGAAGTTGAATATGAAAACGAGATACTTACAGATGTTTTAAACAAATACCAAGAAGAAATAGATATTTCTGGTTATACAACAAGTGATGGGACTATTTTTGCGATAACCATTGAGTAGGAGGAATTATGGCAACAGGTTTTTTAACAACACAAGGAAACAGTATCTTTGCAGATTTAGCGGGTGGTTTGGGTGAAATAAGTTATGTAAGAGCAGAGGCTTATGCTTTTGCTTTTGCCGACGAAAATGAATATACAACAACCTCTCCAACACCCGTATTAAACACGACAGTTATTGCTTATGGTTCTAACGGAACTTACGCGAATATAGACGTAGGTTTTGATTTATCGCAGGTTTTAACACCCGCCACATCAATTAAATCAGTAATGCTATTTGCTTCTATGTCGCATTTGGGAATAGAAACACCTTACAAACTTATTAATATAGCTGAAGTTCCTATAACAAGTGGTGTTGGTGCTGTTTATACTCTAGCTTTAAGAGATTTTTTTACATCAAAGTTTCTAGATATGATACCTTCCGTAGAGATAGGAACACCGATAGCACACCAGACAGACAATAGAAGGCACAATCTTCAACAGATAAACAACGATCCTGAAGATATACTTGTTCACTCTACAGGAACTACTTCGGTTAATTTAGGGGATATTTTTACTTTTGTTCCAAGAATTGATATTATAGGTCAAGGATCAATAAGGTTTGAAAAAGGTTTTATGGCCACTCTTACACAGAGAGATATTTCTGGAGAGGTTGAGAATCTTTATATGAAGTCGGGGAATCTCTATGTAATAACCCTTACTCCTGAGGGATTTACATACTTCAATAATAGCCCGTTTAAGCGTTTTAATGGAACAATGGGGATATTTGACGGTTATGGTTGGAAGAATGTGCTGCCGGTAGGGCTTGTGTGTATCTGGAATAGTTTAACAGAGCCTCATTGGGGTTATTTTTTAAATGGTAAAACCATTCCTATGAAAGATAATGAAGATTTAGCACAATTTCTAGGATATGGAACTTCAGTTCCTTATTTCCAACTTCCGGATTATAGAGGAAGAACCATAGCCGGTTATAATCCTTCTTCGGGAGGTGTTGTAGATAATGGTAGGATACCCGCACAAATACTTAACGGATATGGCGGTGTTTATCAAAAAACTCTTACTTCTCCCGCTCACACTCACGGATTTTCAGCAAGCGTATCCGGAACTATGAGAGCTACAAGAGAAGGAGATGGGTCAGTAATAAATAATCCACTTATGGTAATTGCTATGGATAATCCTTGGTTTAATTTTGGAGGTGGAGCATTTCCTTTTCAAACCGGAGGAACCGGCATAACAGGCCCAGGTATTGGAACAGCTCATTGGTCATCGGTAGGTCAGGATTGGGGTGGAACATTTCCTTCGAGTAGTTTATCTTTCGGGGCAAGACTTGGGAGATTAAGTTTTCAGAATATGGCTATTTCAGGAACAGTTGCTTCTTCAGGTTCAAATGCGGCACAGGATATAACCAATCCTTACGTTGCTTCTAATTTGGTAATTGTTCACGGGAGGGTATAATGATAAAACTCCAAACAACACAAACGCATATTTCAAATTTGCTTAACGGGGCTGTAACCTATTCCGATTTTCAATTAGGAGCAGGCTCTACTGCACAAGATGGAGATGAGGCATTATCCATATTTATTGCTTCTTATCCTATTATTTCAATGTTATATAAAAGAACAAATCTGGGAGATACCGAAAATTCAGATACACTTGTATATGATATTCAATTACCTTCTGTTCCTAATCAACCTGTTGTCGTAACAGAATTTGCTCTTATGGCTATAAATCAAAATAATGAAACTTACATTGCTATGTATGGTTTTTCAGATACAGGATTTCCTATAAATACAGATATGACAGGAAACCTTTCGGGTATAGCCAAAATGCTTGTAAACAATACTCTTAATTTAACTCTCGGCGGTGAATCAATACCATTCTCTTTATTTTTAGATCACATATCACAAACACCAGAAAGTTTACCAAACGGTTCTCACGGACTGTACGTAACAAACGATGTTATTTATATAAATGAAAGAGCCATAGCACAGATAGCTGATTTAGATGAATATGCAAACATAATAACTTTACATATAGATGCAATTCCAGGAGAAACAGTAGATGTTCACGGTTTTACCATAAACCAAGAATCAAATAGACTTTCGTTTGAGGAAAAAGATATTGCGTGGATTACTGACATTGCGTCTAATGTAAGTCAATCTTCAAATACAAACCTGTTTGTAAATGGGAATTTAGACATCTGGCAAAGAAACGATATTGCAACAGTTACATCGACAAGAAGAACTGCGGCAGATAGATGGCAATATAGAGGTCTTAATTCTGCGGGAGCCGCAACAAATATGTCGGCTATCCGAAAAACACAGAGCCCTATCGGCGCGATGTATTTGTCTGCTATAGATTCAAATCTGGCGGCTTGTGAATTTAGACAAGAACTTGGGGCTAATTTTATTAATGCTATTTATGATTATTTCAGACTATATGAAAATCTTGCATCGATGGTTACGTTTACGATTATAGTCAACAGCGGCGGGTCAGCTTCTCAAATTTTCAGTTATTCTATGACTTTATCTCAGATGCTTTTAAACGGAAGCAATCCTGACATAATACCTATCTATGACCTTACTCCTCCAATCTCAGATCAAAACGCATTTGGTTTCGATACTGTTTCTGGTTTTTTTTACTTTAAAGTGCCCGCAGGCGCGGGAAGAAACTACCACATTGTTCATCTAAAGCTGGAATTAGGCAGTAAGTTTACAGGTCTTTCAATAAGACCGGTTGATACTGAATATTTAGACTGCCAAAGGTATTATCTAACAACGGTTGATTCTGGGCAGCTTGCGATGGGTAAGATTTCGGGTTGGGTGGGCAGTTTTACTATAGTAAAAAATCTTTCGCCGAAAATGGTAAGGGAGCCGGTGGGATCCGGAGCTAGCGATACAACTTCAAACGCGTCAATAACATCGCAAACTTTTTCCGCAGACTCTATTACTATTGTGGTAAGCGTAGCTGCGTCGGGGGGGGATGTTTTTGTATCTGCGAGACGCAGATGGGCCTACCTAGAGGCAGAATACACTTCATAATGGGAGATTAAAAATAATGTCAAAACCTTTCAGAACTGAAATAAAATATAACGACGATATGGAAGTTATAGAGTCAGAAAGCAAATTCTGGATTATAAACGACGCTGGAGAAGAAATAGAAGTCAGTTATAAAGAATATCAAGATAACTTAAAAAAAGCCTCAAAACCCATAAAAACTGACAAAGAAAAAATAAAAGAGCTTGAAGATAAGCTTACTACGATTGAATCTCTTAACAGAGAAATAAGCAAAAAGCTCGAAGCGATAGATAATAGTTTGTCAGATAGACCTTACACACCAGATCAATCACTTAAAAAACAGTAAAAAAGGAACACAAATGGAAACAGTAAATATTTCTGAAAAATTAATAAATTCAAAAGGTTTTGAAGCCCTGCTCCACGATCCGTTTTTTGTATTATTGTTTATTTTTTGCTCAGTAGTTATTCTTTTAGCTATCAAAATTGTGCTATTTATAGGTAAAAAAGATCAGATATTTTTAGAAAATTTAACAAAACAACGAGAAAAATACACGGAAGAACTTAAAGTTCAAAAAAAAGATCATATGGAAATTCTAAAAATAACTTTGTCATCTTTTGACACAGTTATTAAAGAATTTAAAAGTTCTTCAGAAAAAATTCACGAAAAAACAGATGAAATATACAAAACAATATATACAAATAATGATCTTTTGCAAAAAAATACTAAAATACTAAACAGGATAGGGAGGGCTCTTTTAAAAGTTATGAAATAAAGGGGAAATAAAAATATGGAAGAACAGGCTAAAGAATTTTGTAAAGAAAATATAGTCGAAATTATAGAATGGATAACTCCGAAACATTTAAAATATGACTATAAAGCCGCCAAATATTATCTCATAACACCTAAAGGAGAAGTTTATATAGCGTGTGGAGATATGATATTCAAAGACATTTTTGGTGATTTTTGGGCTTATTCTCTAAAAGAGAAAGATAAAAGAAAAGGCTAAAAAATGGCGCATTTGTTTAACTGATTAATAGCCTGAAATATTATTAATTGGTTTAGATTTTATAATTGACATATCTATCAAAGGGAAGTAAAATAAGAGGAGGTAAAAGCACGTATGAATGACGAGTTAAGGTTTGAAAATTTCGGAGATGTAGATGATAAACTTAAACCCAGAATCAAAAAAGAAGATGAATGTGAAGCTGCTTATAAATCCTTACTTATTATTTCTTTTATTTTATTTATTATCATACGTTTTATCTAATCCTACTTTTGCAGATAGAATAGAGCCTTTAGTTGATTCTAAAGGATTTAGAATACTTCTGGAAAGTGTTTTAGGAGTTCTACTCATAGATTTAGCCATTAGATATGATACAGACAGAACTAGTCGTATAAAAGATTTGAAATGCAATATAGAAAAATTGATTGAATTAACGCAGGACATTAAAGAATTTAAAAAAGATTCTAGAGCAAGAGAAACTAAATTAGAATCTTTTGTTCAAGTATTTCACGATATAACGAATAAAATAAGAAATGAGGGTATTCAAATGCACGATTCATTAAGAAGTTTGCATAAAAGAATAGATGTTTTATCCAAAAAGAAATAAGGAACTAAAATGGTTTAAAGGTAATGGTTGTAGTGTGGAGGAATTTATGGCAAGCTTATATGAAATATCTCGTTATTGCATAGACTACAAGGAGTAAAATATGGTAACTCAACAGGATTTAGACTTTATTACTTTGGTGTGTCCTAAAGCTCACATTGATGAGCACAACGGTGAAATAATTGTTGATGATATGAATGTCCATAGAATATCAAGAACGCCAAAAGATATGCTTCTTGATTCTTTAGCGCCCATAAGAATTCAGCTAGACAGAAAAGGAACAAGATTTTATCCTTTTGAGTATATGGGTCTGGTTGTTTCCTATATGAATTCCAGAATGGATGAAGATTATAATCTAAATGATTTCAAAATAGCAGTCTTTACAATTCTAAACAAAACTTATTTTAATTATTTTGATGAACCTCCTTTTGAATCTGGAGAAGTATTTGTTCCTCCTGAAGGGTATGTTCAGATTCCTGACCCTATAGACCCCGTAAATAACCCTAAGATATGGATTCCGCCTAATTGGATCCTTATTCCCGAACCAGGGGTAGTGGAGCCTATAGTTTATAATAGTGAATGGGCGAACAGACTGGAAGGAGACGGATCGTTTGCTAACCCCTACTTGATTTACACCCCCTATGATTTTATGATCATAAAGGAAAGACCCACAGAAAATTATGTCTTGATGAATAATCTTGATTTTACTAAAGTTTTAGGTTTAGGTTTGGATCCACTCTACCGTTCTTTTGACCCTGAAAATGATGACCTTTCAGCCCCGCTATACGGTCAAAGCATTATTATTCAAAATTTTAGCGGAAGCCTGCAAGGAAACTACCACATATTGCGTGGTTTGAATATCGTAGGAACTGCAAACAACACTTCGCTATTCACCGGAGATTTTACCGGAACTATACGAAATACTATCTTTGGTAAAATGATTATAGATTCTACCGGTGCTACCAGAAACTACACCAACTTAATCAATAGGGTTAGGGCGGGAGCTGTGTTAGAGAACGTTGCGTTTATGGGCAGGATAAAGGCAGACGCAGGTCAATATTGTGCTTTGATAGGATCCTTTGGGCAGAACACTAAAATTATAAGATACTATTTTGATGGTGAGATATTATCCTCCGGATCCTATTCATCTTTGATAGCTGGAACAACATCAAACAATAGCTCAGGACTATTTGAAATTAAAGATTGTCTGCTAAAAGGGTTGCACAAGAGTTCAAGCACCAATTCTTCCCCAATTTTTGGGCAGTATAATTTTGCTGCCAATCCTTCCGAAGGTTTGGGACAAATTTCAGACGTAGTTATTACGACTAGAGCGCAAACCACACAAAATGTCTCAGTTACTACTACTGCAAGATTGTTAATCCAAAAGAATGTGTATGCAATGGGTGCATCATACTTAGTTGTTTCTCCGGAAATTGGTTTAGAGCGTTTTTGGGAATTTAAAGAAAAACCTCTTTCTTCTGCTTTTTATCTGGACGAAACAACTGAAGAGCTTTTCTTAAAGTGGTTAGACAGAGGCGTTATAGATGCCATAAAAGTAGAGACAAGAGATGATTACTAATGGAAGAAGCCAGAGAATTTTATAAAGAAAAATTGCCCAAAATACTTGATTGGATTCCTGAAGGTGTTCTTTGGTATAATTCTGCTACTGCTAAATATTATATTCATACACCAAAAGGAAGAATTAATATAACTTGTGGAGATGTAATCTTTAAAGATGAACTTGGAGAATATTATGTTTATTGTTTGAAGGAGGAATAATGTCAATTCAGTTAAAGCCGTTAAAACAATCTAATGGTGTTTCTTGCGGTCAAACTTCGGTAGCTATGCTCATAAATTATTTTACAGGAAAAAATGTAGATGACGTTTGGGTTGACCAGAAATATGGTTTTTCACTTATGTATGCTCTTGAAACAGAAACCAATAAAAAGTTCTTAGACCTCAATTTAACTTCTTCTAACTTATCATCTGCAGTATGTCCATTTATTTTAGGGGCTGGTTATCCTCTTTCTTCTACAGGCAGAGGTCATATCGTAGCCATAGAGAGTATTTCTGGAGATAGTGTAACTTATTGTGATCCTGCGGATGGTCAAAGAAAAACAAAATCTTCTTCTTATTTTTTAAATTGTGAACAATATCCACAGGGTAGTTTTATATTCTCGTTACCTTCACTTCCAAACACACAAACACCATTAAAACCTGTTCAAATTTTAGATCTAATTCTGAATATGCACTCTGGAAAAATAGGTTTAGAAGTAGAAGAAGAATTAACGTTAAGACCAGGAGTAGTTTATTTACCCAATGTTCAAAAGACAAGAATAAGTCTTACACAAAAAACCTAAAGGAGTTGTGATGTGCATTGTAATAGAAAAATAACTAGAGAATATCTTTTTAACCTATCTACCAAACAAGAATTATTAGACATTTTAGAAGAACTAAATGTTTCAGACTTAGAAAAAGCTATTATGTTTGAACATTATATAAATAGAAAAGCCTTTAAAGAAATATTTAAAGAAGTAGGAACTACACGCTCTTGGTGTAGTTCTTTACATTCCAGAGTATTGTCAAAAATTTATAATAAACATTTGGAAAACATTGAAGAATATTTAGCTTTGACCAGATGTTATTAAAATAATAAGATAAAGGAGTATGAAATGAGCAATTATTATGGATATGGGGCGGGTGTATCACCATATAATCCCCAAAATATGTTGAACAGTTTAAAGAGCAGTGTGGAACAGATCCAAAACACTATGAACTATGTTCAACAACAGCTTCAACCTCAACAGCAAGCACAACAACCCCAACAGACACAGCAACAACAATCTAAAGCAAATTTTTATGTAAAGCCCGTAACTAATGAGTATGAGGCTTACGCAATGAATTCAGAGGCAGACGGTTCTTTAACTTTTATGCCTTGTTTTAATGAAGGAACAATTTTTGTAAAACAAGTTCATTCAGACGGAAAATCAGCATTTAAGAAATTTAAAGAAGAAGCAGAAGTTCCTCCAGCACCTACGGTTCAAGCGCAAGTAATTCCTCAACCTGAAATAGACTTAACTAAATACGCTGAAAAAGAAGACGTTATTAACGGTATGAAAGCTTTATCTTCTAAGATTGACGATATAACAGAAAAGATAGCCAATTACGAAGAAACTTTTGCACCCTTTATAAATCAGAATAAAAGTGAAAAGAAAGATAAAAAATAGTGGATATTTTTAAATCAGTATTATCTGAAGATAATCCATCAGTCTTTTGGAAAGATTGTATTAAAATGATCATAGGCTTGGGTCTCAGCAAACATACTAAAGAGGAGCAGCTTGATTATATAAATACCTTTATATCCTTTCTTGGTAATGAAGAATGTATAAAAGAAACTAAAAAAATTCTGGAGGATCTGAAAAATGGATTTAATGAAACTCATAACTAGTTTAGCTGGACCTCTCATTCAAGCTTTTATGTCAGGAAAAGATCCCATTTCTTCTATAACAAATGCTCTTTCTCCACACAGTAATGACCCAAAAGTTAAACAAGCAATAAATACGCTTAATTCTAAATCCGATTTAAAACTTGTATATGAGAATCTTGCAAAAGAAAAAGGAGTAGATCCAAGACAATATTATGCCGATACTCTTAATTTCTTAAACAAGAATAAAGGTCTTGTAACCCGATAGGGTATGAGAATAAATTCATTTTTCTAGGAGGTTTTTATTATGATAGGTGGACACGGTGGCGCACAGATGACTTATGATTTAGCCGACAGACACGATGACGGTTGTTGCTGCGGTAATAATCAAGGTCAGCAGAGTATGTGGATATTTGCACTTGCCATTATTGCTTTGATCTTCTTTGGTCGTGGTGGTTTTGGTTTTGGTGGAGATGGCGGACGTGGAGCAGGAAGTGAAGCTCTTGTTCTTGGTGCTTCTGGTCTTATGAATCAGAATGACCACATTCAAGATACAGTCAATTTTAATGGTGCTATGCTTCAGAGAAGTATTGACCATAATGCAGATGTTCTGCAGATTCAAAATCTTGAAAAAGAACTTTGCGGTATAAATGCCAATGTGCTTAAATCTTGGGGAGAACTTTCAAAGGAAGTGGCTATAGAAAATGGACATCTTGCTAAAGAGATAGCCATTGGTAATGGTGTTCTTGGTAAGGAAACTGCTCTCGGTTTTGGAAGAACAGAACTTGAACTTGCTAAAATGTCTGGAAAAACAGATCTGGAAATGTGCAAAGGTTTTGGTCATACTGCACAGATTATAGACAGAAATCGTTTTGACACTCTTCGAGAGTTCAAAAATGCTGAACTTAGAGCGCAGGAATGTTGCTGTGAAACCAACAGACACATCGATAAAGTTCAATTCCAAGTTGAAAAAGATAAATGTGAAGTTATGGGTGCAATAGCAAAATCAGAAGCTAAAGTTCTTGAAGTTCTCGCAATCAACAGAATGAAAGATCTTGAAGATAGACTTGCTAAAGCCGAATTAGGACTTTCGCAGCAGAGACAGAATGAGTATTTAGTACAAATGATTAAACCTTGTGCTATTCCCGCTTATCCTGCTTGCAATCCTAATGTTCCTCCGTCATTCAACGGATTCAATCCTTTTGAACAGAAATGTGGTTGCTAGTCTAATAAACTAAAACTACAAAGGCAGGAGGGTCTTTCTTTCCTGCCTTACTTTTGAAAGGAGTAAAATTATGTGTGATAGATGTTGTGAAATTTTGGCAACAGCAGCCACTATAAACGCTACGGGGGATATGCAATTAACCATATTCCCACAGCACTTCTGGAACGCTAAAAAATATTGCTTAAAGATAGAAATACCTTTTCCTATAATAGCTCCAGGAACAAATCCCGCTCTTGTCTTATTTGACGGAACAAATCTTTATCCTATATTAAACAAAATAGGAAATACTGCCAGAGTGTATGCACTTCAACACAAAAAAAGTTTAAGTCTGGTGTTTGGAGCAGACGCTCCGCACTTCCAATCTCTTTGCGAAAGAGATATAGACGTTCAGCATTGTGTAACAGTTGAAACTACACCTGCAACATAGGAGGAATAATGCACAGATTAGAAGAAATGAAAGAAAGAATCATAGCCGAGATTTGTTGCTATGAGAAATGCGAACAATGGTCTGCGGGTCATTTAAAAGATATACACGCTTTATATGAGATTCTTGATCATCACGTGGATATTGAAAAAGACGAGCATATGATAGCCCAATATGAAAGTAAAAAACCTCTCTCCCATCACGGAGATGAGGGAATGGGACGACCTACTATAACAAGGGCATAAAAAGTAACCCTCTCCCGTTAAGGAGAGGGTTTTTGTTAATTGTATTGACTGAACTAATCTTTCTTTAAATGTTTATTGGTTGTCTGGCTTAGACAAATACTTCTCGTTCAGCGTTCCCCTTGACGAAAAGATCGTTGATTAAAATTAACTTAAAAAAACACTACCTCGTCTAAAAACAATTGACTACTAACTTTTTATAAAAAGACCCGAAGCATTAAGAAGTGAAACAATAACATCCACAAGTTTTTGAATAACGTCATTAGAAACACTTGAAATGAGATTATCTCTTATCGGATAAATCTTTTCAACTATTTTGTTTCTGTCCTCAAGACTTATCTGTTTGTCTTTATAAGCCTTTTCAGCAACGGAAACGATTTCTATCACAGAAGTTATAAGATTATAGATCTTAGGCAATCCTGTGAGTGCAGAAAAAATATTCATTTGCTCTTTCGTCCTCCTTTCATTCCAATAATATTAACATAATTCTTCTTTATAATTTATCATAATCCTTTTAATTTACAACCAATAATTTTTCATTTTCTTCATCACACTTATACATATTATTAAAAATAACTATCATTGAAGGAAAAGGAGCAGAATTCTTACTTCCTCCAAATTTTAACCTACCTTTTAAGAATACAAGTTTTACATCATTTTTATTATAGATATAATTGTGAAACCATTTAGTATCTGTTCTTGCAGGTAATAGACAAACCACAGTAGCTTTAGCTTCAGAGGCTTTTTGAATCCATTTTCCTATTTGAGATCCGTAAGGAGGATTCATCCAACATACATATCCATCCCAATTTTGTTTAAGACCGTCTTGTTCTTTAGAGAAGAACTTTTTACATTTAGAATTATAAATGTCTGCACAAACATCAAGAGATATATATTTTCCATTAAAAATATGTTTATATTCTTCAAATATGTGTTGTGGTGTTTCCCAATTATCTGTATTTGAAGTCATCATACCGCTATTTATCATAAACATTCCTCCACTATAAATTTATTAATTCTTTCTTCGGACATTATGATTTACCTAAATTTATGTGTGCTATTACTTCTTCTATAGTAGAAAAAATATAAGTTATCTGGTAAGCTTCGTTTAATAATAAAAAACTATTTCCAAAATTACGTATCAATCTCCCTTTTATTTCTATAGCCATATTTCCATTATCTAAAGTTATAATTCTATCTATTTTTTCTTTCATTATACACCTCTTTCCATTAATATTATAATTAATATCATACATACAGCACAAATAGTCATTAGCACAAAACCTTCTACCATTCCTTTAACCATTTCTTCATTATCCCAATCACTATATTGTTTTTTCATCTTTTTTGTTTTTACCTTTCATAGAAGCATTTTGAAGAATGACAATTATGTTACAATTATCACAATAAACAGGAGAATAAATAGAATCAAAATGGAATCCACATCTTTTCCAAGATTCTTGAACTTGTTTGATAGTATCTTGCTCACATCTTACGTCAACTTTTATATGACATTCTTTTCCACAAATATCACATTTACAAGTTAGTAATAAATCTATATCATTTATCAGTATCATTATTGTTCTACTTTTTCTTCAGTCCTAAAAATACAAGTAAAGAAGTAAATAAAATTGCTATTGGAGTTCCTGTAACTAAAGAGGCTATTAATAAACAAAATGTTCCAAACATACAAAATATTATAGGAAAAAGCATACAACCAAAACATCCAATTATCTCCATAAGACCTCCTTATTCATATAAATCTTCTATACCTGCAAGTTGAAGTTGTCTTGCAGTCCAAGCAATTCCTATAGCGTCTGCAATATTATCATCTTCTATAAATTCTCCTATTAAACTTTGAACTTCCTGCTGTATAGTCATTTTATCAGACATAGCATTATTTACAAACCATCTTTTCCAATTATGGGGAGTAATATAACATATATCTATCGGACCCAACCCATAAACAAAGTCTGAAACAACCCCTATAGCATAATGAACCATATCGGATGCCGATTGTTTTTTAAACTTTCCTTTAGGCAGCTCTATTACTACTCTTGTTTCTGCACCGTATCCGACGTGTGTTTCCCGATCAGCCAACTGAGTAAAAACTTCACGTATCATTTCGGAAACACAAAGTCTTTTATTTTTTATCTTGGAACTCTTACTGCTTACACACCCATAAACAGTCAGTCTTCCGTCGTTTATTTCACAATACCCGATATTGCTTGAAGATACGTCTAAACCTATTATCGTTTTAATTATCATATTAATCATCTCCTGATATATTATTTTTATATTCATATCATATTCTTTTAACTTCTTCTTTTCTATTAATTGCTTCTTTTAGCATATCCTAGATTTCTTTTACTTCTTGACAAACAATATCTTGGACTTCAATAAGTTTTTGTTTTTCAGATATTTTGGATTCATCAATTTTTTTATCCATCTCTTTTATCCATCTCTTTTATCCATCTCTTTTATGTCTATCCAACCATTGGCACTTATATTGTAATCCCCGTTTTTATTAACCAGACCACTTGTTCCTAAACCCATAATTTTATGCCTTCTACTTAAAATACTCTCGGATATTTTCTGATATGTATTCTTTATTATTCAAAATATTATAAACGTGAACATCAACATCACTATGTAGCACTATTAACTCTGTAACTGTTTCTTTTTGTCCTTGTCTATGAAGTCTTGCTTTTGCTTGCTGATAAAGTTCAAGACTAAGCGGAAGTGTAACCCAAAGGTAAATATGACCTCCCTCTTGAAGGTTAAGACCTCTACCTCCTGATTGCGGATGGCATACCAATACATTGACCTTACCATTATTCCAATCAGCAACGGCATTTTTTTCTCTAGCCTCCTTTACTATTATTTTTTTACTCTGTAAAGCATTTTTTAAATATCTGTATTCTTCTTTGAAGTTATAAAACACCAAAACATTTTCATTATTTTCTAACACAAGATCTTGGATTGTCTTGACACAAAATTTAAGTTTTTCGTAGCTATAAGACTTAACCGATTGGCTATCCTTATCATACATAAATCCCGAACTAATTTCTTGTGCAAGAATAAGATTGTCTTTAGTTTCGAGGACATACTGGTCTTTGATACTCTTGATACTTCTTTTACTACACGCTTCATTTGAATATAAGATTCTTGTTGTATGTTGAGGTAAGTCATTATATATTTCACGATTGTAGGTTTTAACATATTTTCCTAATCCCTCTATAATTCTATCTTTATATTCCTTTTTTATTTTGAAGTCTGTTAGAGTTATCTTTTTATCTTTTACATAAATTGTTTTTAAGACATATTCATCAAAAAATATCCTTAAAAAATAGTTTAGATTGTCTATACTGCGTAAGTTCCAATCGTTAACAAGTTTAAAGTAAGTAAAATAGTGTTTAAGCTCTATTGTGTCAAATGCCCCTGTAAGACCATAAAATCTAAGGTTGTTTTTATTTTCTCTCTTTATCCGCATAAGCTCCATAACCCGTTTGGAGGTGAAATCTTTAACCATTGTAACTTCGTCCAGAATTATGTTTTGACCTGTGAAATTAACTTTATCAAGGACATCATAGCTTGTTATGACTATCGGTTTTTTACACTCTTCTTTTCTGGTTTTAGGGTTATTGGTATAGCCCAAAAAGGATTCATCAAATTGTAAATTGCGTAACTCTCTAATATAGTTTGGAATAGTGGAGGCGGGAACACATATGAGAACGTGATCTTTTCTCCTTTTATAAACATAATAAGCGAACATAAGTATGACCATTGTTTTTCCAAGCCCATATCCTGCATTTATAAACCCTCCTTTTTCCATTTCTAATAAATCAGACATCATTGAGAATTGATAGTTGTGAGGTATTATTTTCATACTAATCCAACTTAATACTTAAGCTGTTATCCACGTTTAAAAAACCCCTCACACCACTTATTGTCATTAGTTCGTTTCTATCTTTGTCTGCAAGGATTAATTTATGGCCGTCAAAATACAATATTCCCAATTTTTCTTCTGTAAGTAAATTGGGCGCATATGTTACGTATTTAAAATACGTTGTTTTTTGATTATTTATTTTCATAATATCCTCCTAGAAATTGTAATCAAATTCATCGACTATAAATTCTTTTTCTACAGTAAGGTCGTCAAATTCAAAAAATTTATAAATATGATTAAGGTCCAAATAATTAAATGTCTGTATTGATTTTATTCTGTTGGTATTAAACCTCTCCGCATTTTCATAACTGTTTGTGTAAGAAAGTAAACCACAATCATCTTCATAATCATAAGCCCTAAATAGTATTCTTTTATCATTTATTTCAGACGCTTTTCTTACTGCTTCTTTGAGTATAGCATAAGTCAAAGGAGATCTATCTTTATTTTCAAACCAACATTTCATAACTTTATATGTATGTGGGGTCATAAGACCTCTTATTATTCCTTCGGCGGTTTCATTGATAAAGTTTTTATCTTCTAATTCCATAATAGATACAAAAAGAGCTTTTAGAATATAGTTGCAAGAAATACGATATTGTTTCATTATTTTAGCATAATCAAAAAGTTCTTTAGACATAATACTGTCTGTACTTACACCGAATCTAAACTCTTTTGATTGTTGAGATTCTTCATTTCTTTCTCCTCTGGTAAATCCAAATAATCTTCCGACTATTTCTTGTTTTCTATCTTCAAAGATACTTTTGCAATAGTTAGTTATTACAGACATAGGAATATAAGACAGCATATTTTTAAGTTTTTTGGATAAATAATCTCTTACAACAACACCGGTAAGAGTTTTGTTGGTATTATTTTCAATACAAGCTATTTGTTCTTTATTTAAAAACACAGACCACATTCCGTTAACGTCAAATCCATTTCCATTTTTATCTTTCATTTTAAACCTCCCTATAATATGGATTATAGTATACATTCTTTTTCATATAACAAGCATAATTTCTAACCTGAACTCTGCCTATATCTGATCCTCTTGTCCACCCGTGTGCTGTTAATACTTTTGCTATTTCTAATTTATTTGCGTGTATTACTTTACTTGAAATTGTATCTTTATACAAAGCGTCTAAAACTTCTTCTATGCAAACATATTCTCTCTGTTTTAATCCGTCTAAACCCATATTTTGCCACATCTCATAATTATAAATATCCTTCAATTTAAAGGTTTCAAAGTTCTTTGGTATATCTCTTCCTAGATAATCCATTATTCTGGATTCTGACAAAGGAGCTTGTTCTTTTTTTGCCTGAATAGCTTCTGCTTCTAATTCCAATTCCTTTGGAAGAATCATATATTGTTTAAGCTGTCCTGTTTCGTATAGATGTTTAACTTCTCCCCATATCTGACGGGCAAAATGAATCCTCTCATTAATCCTAGACTGGTTATTGACAAAATCATCACGTTCCAACTTCTTACACTCTATAGGAAGAAATCTCCTATTTCCTGTTAGGTCCTTTAAATACCCTTCGTTTCTATTTGTAGTTCCTATAAATATGTATCTTCTTGCAATATCAATACTCATCGTTCCATAAGGCGGTCTAAAACTGTCTTTAGTCTGGGATATGTAACCTTTTAAATCCATAACATTCATAGTTCTGGAATAAAAAGCCCTCAATTCTCCAAGTTCAGCTATCCATTTGCGAGATAATTGCATTTTGGTATTTCTTGTGCCTAGATTAGAAGTTTCATCAGAAAACAGTTCCGGATCAACACATAAGAATTTTAAAAGAGAAGATTTTCCTATACCTTGTTTACCCTCTAGGATAACAACATAATCAAATTTTACTTCTTGATTCTTGTAAAACATACCCCTATACCACAACCCCGCAAACATTATAAGAGCTACCGAGTTATTATATGGTGAATTATCTGCTCCAAGAAGTTCAAATATATGCTTTGCTCTTTCTACTCCGTCCCATTTATCGGAAGATATTTCTTCAAGGTGATTTCTCAAACTATCAAAAGAATTTTCTCTGCAAAAGAAAGCCATAAAGTCATTAACTATTTCTTTGCTTACAAATTTTCTGCCATAATTAGAGAGATAACTTTTAATAAAAATTATATGTCTATCATTCAATTCTTCATAATCATCACAAGTTTCTTTATCTCCATAATCTCCCGTAAGACTTAATAAACGACTCCCTTTTTTAATGCTTATTTTCTTTCCGAAGGTATCTTCCTTAATATCGTAAAGCATATCTGGTTTATTCTTAAGCATTGAGTAAAAGAACCACATTCCTGTTCCTTTGTGCATATTCTGAAAGGCTACTTCTGCAGAAGGAGAAGAAAGAAAAGATATTTGATATACCTTCATAGCTTCTTCCATTGCCATTTTTTTGTTACCCTTGCAGCCAAAATATAAAAGAATATCAAAGGAGTTCATAAATTGAAGTGAGTAAGGGTCTTTCCTATGCCAAGAAAATAATCTTCCTGGAGCTTCTGAAGAACCCTTATATATTACAGCTCCTGGTGCTGACTTTGATTCAAAATATCTATATCTTTCTGAATTATCAGACTTTATATATATGTCTGGACAATATTTTGATATAGCTTCTTCAATAGATACATTTGAAACATAAGAGTGAATAAGGCTTCCTTTTTGAAGCTCCCATTTTTTTGTAGGAGAAGAATTTATTATGTCTTTTTTTTCTTCTTCGGTGAAGTCTGAAACAGTAACAGGTGTAAAGTAATCCCCTTCTTTATAAATAATTAAATCTACAAATAGTTTGTCTTTATTATAAGCAAAAGCAGGAGCAAACATTACGTGTCTATACTCTAGACTTGCCGAATCAATATTTTCGGTTAGAAACAATTCATCTGAAAGTCTAAGAACAGTGTGTTTGTGGAGAGAAGCTTGACAGGTATTGGAGAAAGGAACAAACATTCTAAATCTGTCTTTTCCGTCTTTACCCGAATTGTAAGTCTTATACCCTATGAAATTTATCCCCATAAGTTTAAATCTATCACAAACTTCATTATAGGTTAATACTTCAGGACATTGTGTGTTATCTATATCTAGGAAACAACCGTAAGAAACTTGTGTTCCAATATCTGTTGTTACGTCAACTCTAAGATGTTCAATATCTTCCTTTACATTAGTTCTGGAAGGATTAAACACATTCATTATTTCTTTTTCATTATCAAAATCAAATGAAACTAAGCGGTAAGTATCTTTTGAATACCCTTTTTGTATGGTTATTTTCATAGTGCCTACTCCTATTAATAACCCTTTCTTCTAAATTTTTGTGTCTATTTTTCATTATACTAAATTTATTTAGTATAATATGTCATCACTTCTGGAGAAGCCTTTATTTTTACTCCCTCAACCTCAAAATCCATAATCATTTCTATTGTAGAACAAACATCTTCTACTTCATCCTCTAAACATTCTACAATCAATTCATCGTGAACGTGAAAGAGCGGGGGATAACCCATTATCGTAAGTTGTTTCATAGCATAACCTAAACAATCTCTGGCTACTCCTTGTATTATGGGATTTATGTGTTCAAAGCGTTTAAAAGTCTTTGTATTTATCACAGTTCTTTGATAATAAGAATTATCCTCCAGATAAAATGGTGCGGAAAATATTAATTTTTCAGACTTTTTATTATATATAGACAAAATGTTGTTCTTGCGACTATATATTTTATTATTAAACTCAAATTCTGTTTCATTTATTAATAAGCCATACAGTTTTCCTGAAATTCTAGTTCCGTTTATAGCGTGTATTTCTTCTCCCTGTCCGTCGGAGAATCCTATCCTTCTAACTTCAGCAACAGCTTTTAGATTAGGTATGAAGTTCTTTCTTGTTCCAAGAATAGATTTAAGCTCCATACATAAACCTAAAGGAGTGTTGGTTATTTTAACCAGACCATTATTGAAAGAATATGAAGCTCCTTTTGAAGTAAGACATTCATAACAAGCAAACAATATTTCTTTACGATACTTTTGAATTTCGGAATTTGCTTCTCTCCAAAGTTTTACTAATTCTTTACTTCTTGTTTCATCGCCAATTTGTTTTATTATAGTAGACCAACCACCACCATATTGAAGCGCAAGTTCACACACTTTTCCGTCTTGTCTCATACTCTTGTTTATACCGTCTTTTTTACAAGTTTCAGCAGGAACACCAAACATTCTGGAAGCGGCTTCTTCGTATATTAATCCTGTGGTATTAAAAACGTCTATTTTCCATTGTTCCTTTCCATAAGCAGCCATAAGTCTTGATTCAATTTGAGCATAATCAGCTACAACAAATACGTGTCCTTTTCTTGGAACAAGAATTGCTCTTACCGCATTATTAACCTGTTTAAGTGTGGTTAAATATCTGTATCTTCCTTTGGTAAGGTGTATTTTTACATCTTCATCTACAGGTTTGTTTGAAAAGTTATGTATTTGAAGTCCTTTGCTTGACCATCTGGAGGTTTTTGCACCACAGTATATAAGAGAATTTTTAACAACACCTTCAACCATAATTTTTTTACAAGCGGGAAATTTAGCAGATGTTTTAGAGTTTATAACAGAAATAGCATTTATTAGTTCTTCTAGTTCAGGATGTTGTGAGAGTATTTTTGGAATAACATCTTTAGCTACAGAAGTAATATCATATCCTTTAAGTTTAAGAGCTTCTTTAACCTGTGTCATACTTTTAGGATTGTCTATATTGAGTTCCTTTTTAACATAGTCCGAAAGAAAATCTAACTCTAATTTCTCTACTATAAGGGCTTGTTCAAGGAATTGTTCATTTATTTTTATTCCTTTTAGGTTTTCCCATAATGTTAATGACATAAGAAATATCTCTTGTTGTGGTATTATGTTTCTAATTTTTTCATAAATAGAAACTGTAGCGGCTACGTCTTGAAGGCAATACTCCATAAACAATTCCCAATCAGAAGGAGCATTTTCTTTTGTTATTCTTCTGCCTGAAGATTGAGGTCTTGAAAAAACAGGAATAAGGTCTTTACCTTCCTCCATTTTTTTAACATCACCTATAAAAGAGGACATAAATTTAAGATTATTCTCCGGTAGATTTAGATATGATCCCATAAGCTGTGTATCTTCTACCTTGAAAGGATCTATTTCTATTCCCCAAACATTCTTTATTAATGCTAATTCAAAACCTGCATTGTGCGCTATAATAGTATAACCATCATTAATATAACTAAGAAGTTTTTGTTTTGCGAAATGAGTTTGGTTAATTTCTTTGTTTCTACCATAAGTGCAATCATATATAAAAGGTTCTTTACCATTTTCAGAAAAAGCTATCATAAGAATTTCAGTAGAAGAATCAGAAGAATAAACGTTTAAGCCTAAACCGTCTCTCTTTCTTGTGTCAATCTCAATCTCAGAATATGTTTCAATATCTATTACAACGTATGACATAGTCTCACATTCTCCCACAAAAAGCCATTTTTTGCAGCTTATACGTGTTTGTATTCCTGTCATAATGACCTATATCTATAACTATCTTTAGACTACTGCTGGCGTTTATTACTGCGCAAAGAGCAGAAGTTAAACCCGAGGTATATACCTCTATTTGTATTTCTTCGTTATCTCTTATTGAATCAATCAATATCTCCTCAAGAAAATTAAAGGCTTTGTGATATAATTCTTCAAAATTCATAGGGTTTTCTATTTCTCTTTCAAATATATATCTAGTTACTCCAGGTATTTCGTGCCCCTCTTTGCACAATCCTAATCTTATTGTTTTCATTTTTATCTATCTCTCCTTTTCTCCTTTTATCCTTGTCTATTTTAAGAGAGGGATTTATTTTCCCTCTCTGCTGCTGCGCATACTTATATTATTATATCTTCCATTTCCATTTCTTTCTGTTCTTTCTGTTCTTCAAAAAATTGTGCCAGAGCCTGTCTTTCTTGTTCTGGATTAATATATCCGCTGCAGGAATTAGGAATAGTTATGGGATCTACATTATCGAAGTATAAAAATGACATAGGAACAAAAGTCATACCTATCTTAACAGAATCGTAAAGATACCAACGTATTTTGACTGTTACGCAGGCACCTGGAGGTATTATAAAACTTCGGGGCATTTGCTGTCCGAAACGGTCAAATATCGGGGGTCTTATCGTGTCTATACTCTCCGGAGTATCTTGTCTGGCTTTTGCCTTCAAAGTAAGTCTGTAGTAGTTTTCAAGTTCTTCGGGTTCAGGAATAAAGTTATCGGGCAAGTTACTATTATCGTATATAGGAATACTGAAGTTAACCCTCTTACCTTTAAGAGCTTCTTCTTTTATTACTCTTGTAATCTCAGTAAGTTCTTTCAACTGTGCCATTTGTTCCTTATTGCTTTTGTCGAACAATATCGTTGCTGTGAATGATTTTTTTTCGGGGAAATTTCTAGTTCCCGAGTACTCAACTAATTTACTTCCGTCATATCTCATCCATACTTTCTTCAAAATTATTTCCTGCAGTATTTTATTCGTTTTTGACATTTTTTTTCGTCCTCTCTTAATTTTAAGATTTTGTATCTAGGTATTAAAATATTTTCTATCACACTTAGAGTTTTTTTAATATTTCTCTGCTCTAATCCTGGTATTAGACTTTCAAGGTCTTTTATTATTTGCTCATATAGATCGTCTGACATATTACCTCCTTATATTCGCAGTGTTTCTACCGCCTTCTCATAAAGATGTTCAGGAACTTTACCCTCTAAAGATATTCCATTATCCTGTTTAAATTTAGAGAATAAGTCGAAGAATTTTTTAGTCTCCCCTCTCGCTTTATACGCAGCTTTGAGTTCATTCATAGCATTACTGTATTCTTCTTTCCTATCTACACTTTGAGATTCTTCTTTCCTATCTACACTTTGAGATTCTTCTTTCCTATCTACACTTTGAGATTCTTCTGTATGTTTGTCCTCTCTATGAATGTCTCCTATGGCATTAACTACAGTGCTTCCTGCTATTATAGCCTCTTGTCTTTCCTTTCTTTCTTCTCTTATTTTTCTGCCCTCTTCCAAGTTTTCTATTACCTGTTCAGATTGACTTTTTTCTTTTACTTCTTCTGTCTTTTTCCGTTTTGAAGATTCTTTCTTTTTTGGTTCGTTGGGTTCACTTCGTTCAATTACTTGAATATTTGCTTCTAAAACTTCTTCAAAAGTTTTTTCTGTTACTTCTGGTTTGAAGTTAGTATCAATAGCCCCTTGTTCATTAAGTTTGGTTGTTTTAACTCTGAATCTTTCTAAGTCGTCCTCTTGTTTGAACATACCGACAAATTGTTTGAGCTCGTTTATGGTTTCAAATTCACATTGTATTTTCATTTATATACCTCTTTCTAATAATTCTAAAATTTCATTGTTTGTTTCCGTTTGTTCATTATTTTGTTTTATTTTCCTCTATATTTTCTACCTCCTTTATATATATTTATTCTTTTCCTCCTTCCACACAAGCATTTTACACACAACCTGAAGATTAAAAAATGTATTTACATTTTTGAACACATAAACATTTCCTTTAAACCTATGAAGGATATACACCCCAAACAGCGTTCACATTTTGGGCATTTTTGTTTTTCAAATGTTTGTTGATTTTGAAGATATGACATTTAATTTTCTCCTTTTTTACAATCAGGACATTTTTTAATAGATAATAATCCTTCATTTACTTCATAATCACTATAGTCTAAAATTTCTATTATAATCTCATACATATCTTTTAAGTCTTGTTTATTATGTATAGCAAAAATATTTTGATTATCATAACATTTATCACACCAAGTTTTTATTATTATTGCCATTATTCACTCCTTAAAAATTTCTTTATTAACAATATACTTTTATTGTTAATATACTTCCTTATGCTCTTTTCGTCTTTTTCATCTAGTTCTAAATTATATTCTTTTATATAATCCTTCAAAACATCTGAAACAAATTCTTTTAATATTATGGGAATACTCTCATATTGTTTAGGAACGTCAACAATATGACTATATACATTATGTATTCTGTTTTCAGTTATGAAATTTATTACGTCTAAATATTTTTCTTCGATTTCGGCTCTTGGCTCTTTTTTCTTTTGCGTTCTTTCTTGAAAATCTTCTATCTTATTTTTGAATATAAATCTTTCGTTTCTATACTTTAATTCTTTGACAGGTTTAATAACAATTCCTTCGGAAAAGTTATTTTCTATTTTAGAAAGATTAAATTTTTTATATTCTGGATCTTCAAATTTAGGATCAAAACGCATTAATTCCCACAATGATTCTTCTTTCATTATGGTAGGATATGGTATTTTTGCGTCATCAAATAAATTTTTTACCAACCACCAATTAAGATAAAAACCTTCGTCCTCTCTTTCAACGTAAATGTCAAAGAATGTTAATTCATTGTTAGGTGTATATGACACCCTTCCTTGAACTTTTTTACTAGAGCGTATTTGAAATTGATCCTTTGTAATATTTGTCTTGTAATAACCTCCATAAACTTCTCCAAAGAAAACTATCCTTTTTATTTTTAGATTAGTTCCTGCATACCATTTTACTAAAAATCTAACAATACGAAGAAGTCCATCGTCATATTGTCGGATAAGATTATCCACATTGTAATGATTATGACCCTCTCCTAACATATTATTGCGGGATTGAATTCTATATCCAAAACCTTTTAAGTCTGTAAATATAAAAGCGTCGTCAAGAAGATCCATACAGTCCTTTATTTCAATACCAAAATTAGATCCGTCAATCTTATTCAACGCAACACCCTTTATTTTTGATATATCACCTTCAAACATACTTTCGTCAAAGTTATAAAGATTTTTAATAGAAGTATATTTAATCATTGTCATTATAGAATCCCTCCGTTTCGTCATATTGACGTATTTTTTGTAAAGTTGAATATATCCTTCTGCATTAGGAAAGGATAACTATCATAATGGTTGTAAGTTAACTTGTCTTTACCGTCTTTTCTTATACCCCAAAGTCCTCTTGTTCCCATAATTTTTTATTTTTTCTCTTTCACTTTCCATTTTGATTTTTAACTTTTTATTCTTCTTGAAAATGGCTCTTTTTAATCCATCATTCCATTTAATAAGTCTTGATTTGAATATGAAATTTCCTTTCCTGTTTCTTTACGTTTGAGTAATTTTGTTTCCGTTATAGTATATGTTACAAGTTCTTCTATGAGTTTTGTATAAAGTCTTTTTCCGATCTCTTTCTCTAATTGAGCCGGTGAAAACTTTTCTTGTCTATATGCCGGGAGGTTATTTTGTTTTAGTGTTTCTTCTACCTTTTCGTAATCGTCAAAGGCTCTGTTTTTCCTTGAAATCATTTCTATATAATATTTGTCGCTTTGCCCTCCTTCCATTAAATGTTTCTGCAGTCTGTCTTTTATGACTTGAACGGCTCTTTCCATCAATGGCAATATATTGCTTGCGTATTCAAGGTTAATATTTTCTGCAGTGAATTCAGTTTCAAAGGGTAGTTGTTTAAGGCTGTGCTTTGAACAATGAGATATGCAAGGGCAATATTTACAATGTGTTCCCTGTTGAAGTCCTTCTGCATTTATGATAGTTTCAAAGATAGATTTGATTTCTTGTTCGATGTCTTTCTTTGTATAAATACGACTCTTTACTTGTCCATTTTGCACTATTGCGCAAGACACTGTTTTATTATTAGAAGTTAAGTTTAGAAAGGAATATGCAACAAGCTGTAGGGTATTTTCACTAACAGGTTTATTTCCGAATTTATAGTCTATAACAATTCTGTTATCATATATAAGATCGCAAGTTCCTTTTAGAAGAAATTCATTTACAATATTGATTCTTATTTCCTTTTCCTTCTTTTCTTCTGTCTTTAAAAGGTCAAAATTTATGTTGTCTTCTATAGAATATTCTATGAATTGAAAAGCATTAAAGACAGCGTCAAGGGAATCCTCTGAATACTCGTCTTCGTTAGTATTTATAAACATTCCATCATACACATATTTGCCTTCTTTTAAGCCCTTTACAATGTTTTCCGTCTCTGAATGAAGTCTTGTTCCCCTTTCAGCGTATTCATTTGTTTGATTTTCAGGCAATAAGCCCCTTTCGTCAAGATCATCACGTAATTGACAGTAAGAAGAGCAAGCTTTTGCCCGATCTATTTCCGAAGGCCGTAAATTTATTACCTTCTGATTGTTTTGATTATTTTGTGTGTTTTTTATTTTTTTATTCTCCTTTGTTTTTAATGTTCTCTAACAATTGAGTATAATGTTTAATAATATAATCAATTCTTATTCTTTGTTCATCGTACTCTTTAAGATCAGGATAAGATTCACGGATCTTTTTTAACGTTTCTACCATATGTTTCCATACATTTTCTTCCATATTTTTGCCTTTCTTTAATTTATTTTAATAGGGAATCTTTTAAAGGTGTTTCCTTTGTAAGATAAAGATAAGAAGTATAATCACCATCAAAGTCTATAAGTGATTCGCTGTCATAATAAGACTTTGAAGAAGTTCTTTGACTTTTGAGCGTCTCAAAACCATCTCCATCTCCTTCTAGTTCTTCTGCGTCTTGGAGGTATTCTTCTTTATAATCATAATCCTTGAATTTGTCCGCATAATAAGAATGGGAATAAGAGTTTTTGCCTTTGTTATAATCCTTCCAAAAAGCGGTAGTATAAAATTTTGGAATATTTTCTTCTTGAAAATCATAAGAACGCCCTTTGTCCTGCATTGAATAAAGGAGAAGTTTTATCTTCATATTGATATTTTCTATGTCATTCAAGGGGATATATTCTTGAACGGAATGACTGTGTTCAACGCCAGTAGATATATTAACGCCTGCAATATCTAAAAACGGGCATATCGTAGATATATCAGAAAATGATCCTGTATTCTCAAAAAAGTATTCTTCTGTTATATGATCTTTAAATTCCTTGTTACCGCAAGAGTAAAAAACTGCCTCATCCTGCCCTTTTCTGTCTAATCCGACGATGAAAGGGTATTTAAAATCATCTGTCAATTTGTTGGAGTTCTTGTTTTTTAAAGTGTCGACGTATTGCGTAAAGTATTCTGCTCCAATCCCCCCGATCTCCTCGTCGCAACAAACAAGAAAGGAATAGTTTGGAAAGGTTTTGAGAATGTGAATTAAATGCCATAATCCCAAACGATCGTCTCCTCCGATCCCTTCCTTTGCTGAAAGATTGTTGAAGGCGTCGATCTCAAAATTTGAAGGTAATTTCTTATGCACTGTATCGGAATGACAGACTATTAAAGGCTTAAATCGATCTCCCTGTCGGTAGGAAAAACATATTTGTTCTTTTTTGTCTTTTCCAACAGTGAAATTTTTAAAACCGTGGGAATTTGCAAGGATTTTGTGAATTTCATCCTGCGAAGAAGTGAGAAGGCTTATTAATAAAGCGTCAAATTTTGTCATAATGTGTTTTTCTCCTTAGATTTTTATGGTTTTTTGAAATGTTAAACTTGCCTTTTTGATGGGGTGTTTAAGTCCGGTAGTCTTCTTCTATTGAAGAAGACAGGGGCTTAATAATATCACACACAAAGTGTGATTGTTTTCCTAACATATTATCTACTTGATCAAAGTAGATAATATCCCCCCAATTGATGTTATTGAGGTTTTGATTTTCTTCGTTGGAACACCATTCATAATAGTCATCTTGAATCGACGACGTTGACTCATTATGACATATGATCCTGTAAAGGATGTTGTGTATGTCCCATTCTCTTTGATCCGCGTATTCGCTGATAGGATCATCATAAAGGTCGTCTATACAAACATGCTTGTCTCCTTTATAGCTATTTTTATAATTTTCGATAATTGAGGAAATTAGGTTTTTTATAGGAGAAGGACAATACTTCTCCTGGATAAGGTTTTCATACCTTATACCTAAATATTCAAGACAATCTTTTGCCATAACCTCAAAAGAAGGGAGGAGGCTAGAATCACCATTATGATATTTGTTAGAAGATGATAAATAAATTTTATCGCCCACTATTTTTACAAAAAAAGTGCAACGGGCTTTAGAATTATAACCCGTTTCAGTGCTTTCGTCATAAAACATAATGCAAAACTCCGATCCTAATACAGGATCAGAAGAAAGGGATTTAAAATAATCCCTCGTTGCTATTGCGCTGTCAGGGCGACATCCCTCGTCAAAATCCTCCGTAGTCTGTCTCCAACAACTTTCAAAGCTGCTGGTATTCCCTGCGTTATATATATGCCGAGAATTATTTACTGAAAACCAATACTTTATGGTTTTGGTTTTTGGTAATTCAAATTGTATTTTACAATCTTTATGCAAGATCTTTTTCAAGATCTTAATTTTTTCTTCTTCTTTGGTGAAAGAAATATTAAAAGACCAGGATTTGAAGGTATCTCCAACAACGAGATCCCTGTCTAGTGTTCGATTAAAAAAAGAAATACGGGGCGATGTAGACATACTTTTTGTGAGTGTGCTGGCCGATTCTACCAGCTCTTGAATTTTTTTATTAACAATTTTTTTGAGTTCCATAAAGTTTAATTTTTGTTCGTAAGATTTTTGAATTCTGTTTAATTTTTGTTCGTAAGATTTTTGAATTCTGTTTAATTTTTGTTCGTAAGATTTTTGAATTCTGTTTAATTTTTGTTCGTAAGATTTTTGAATTCTGTTTGTTTTTTGTTTTGACATTTT